>Ga0209348_1001455_pt1 | contig 11490 bp, 13 predicted proteins | sample ETNvirenome_2_30_FD_184065 | JGI IMG/M metagenome (GOLD analysis project Ga0209348, IMG submission 184065) | Marine viral communities from the Pacific Ocean - ETNP_2_30 (SPAdes) (version 2) | ecosystem: Environmental > Aquatic > Marine > Oceanic | place: Pacific Ocean | collected 2013-06-22 | reverse complement strand
TTCAAGGGCTTCGATAACAGGACCGTTGTGCCAAACGGTGTCGCCATTAACAAGACGGAAACCGCCAAGAAGGTCATCTTCATCTGTTTCAATAGTAATGTTTACTCTGATAAGTTCTCTGTTGAGCATTGCACATGCTTGCTCTACTGATAAGGTCTTACCATTACCTGATAGTCCTGTAATGAATGCAGGGTAGAACATCTTGGATTGTATAATCTTCTTGAGTGGACTATAGTTTCCAAATGGTACGAACTCAGCATTCTTAGAGGGTACGTATGATACTGTGTCTGGTGCAGGTTTCTTTGCTGCAGGTGCTTCATATGCTTTGAGTATCTCATTAGCAGTTAGACACCACTTGCCACGACCAATTTTTTGTAGGCGATTGATTTTGTTCATGCGTTTAGTAACACTCTGAACTTTTACACCTAAGTGTGCTGCAGCAGACTTAACGTTGTCTGCAGATATGTCTGAACCGAACTGCTGAAAATATGTGAGGAGTTCGTCTTCTGTAAATTTTGCTTGGAATGGCATGGTTTCTTTGTTGTCTATACATATAGTATAGCATCATAGTATAAAAGATCAAGCCTTGAGTGGACAGAGATTATACTGTCACATCCTTAAAAAAGGTTTAGGTTGATCAAACAGTATAGTATCTATATAATTTTTTGCCCAAGTTGGGTCAAACCATGATCCTAATACTGCTTCAGTTTTTTTATTTCGTTTTTGTTGTTTGCAATAATATATTTGATCTTGATATCTTTCATAGGTTGCATCTATATCTGTATCCTTTTCTGCTTTCTTTACTGCGTTTACATATACTGTAAGGTATTCTTCTAATAGTTGTACATACATTATCTGTTCATGCTGTTTATGTAATCTCATAAACTTACAATGAGGAGAGAATATATCTGCCCATAAAGGTAGTTTACGAAAATCAAAATCCATATACTTATCACTTATAGGTTTTATATCTTTATAGAACTCTGTTCTAACTCCTTTAACAGGAGATACATCTACAATAGCAGCAGTAACTATACGATTGTTTGCTATAATATCACACCCAAAGATAGGTAATTTATATCGAGGGTCAGGAAATAATACACAGTGAAGTACATCTAAATATTTTGTTTTACATGTTTCCAGATGAATCTTTCTAAGTTGTGGACATGACCACATTTCATTATTAATAGTAATATCATCCTTAACGATACTTCGATAAGGATCTTCTGGTAAATGTTTTAAGTTAGGTATAGCACAGGTTATTCTACGAATACTCTGTGCAACATCATCTACAATCATGCGATCTGTTCAATGAATTTATTTAGAATGGTTTTGTTCTGCATCTTTGAACTCATGTGCTTTTTGAATGCTCTGTTCAATTCTGCTCTTGTTGCTTCAACACCTTTCTGTTTGATCTCTAGTTCATCATTATCTGAACCATTGTTTCTATCAGGCATAAAGAATGCTTCATTGAACCCTGCATCATCTTTGATAGAGATAAACTTTTCTTTTCTCCATTGCTTGTCATACTTTTGTACGTCCTCATAGTTCTCAGTAAAGTTTCTAATAACTCTATTCAATTCTGACTTAGAGCATAAGCGAATACCTATCCAGTTGTAGTCTGTGATTGATCTCATGTATGATACGATCTCTTTAGTTGTTAGGTAAGGACTACCATTAAGACGTTTCTGATAACCAGTTGACTTATCACGAAGAACAAATACTTGAGAACCACTACAGATATTTCTTTGACGTAATGTATCGTCATGGTATTCAGAGTTAGCAGTATAATTCATAGGATTTGCTTCACCATCAGTTAAGCATACAACATTTACTTTCTGAACTTTCTCTTGTAATTTCATTTGTGCAACTATTGTTTTTGCACAATAGATTGCTTCTGCAAGTGGAGTACCACCAAGACCATAAGGTTGATTTGCTTTGATATTATAGTTGTTCATTGCAAATACTTGTAAGTAAAGAATCTTCATAGATGCTTCTAGTGATCTATTGTTTTGTCTTGATGAAAGAAACTCAAGAAGTCTAAAGTCATCACCGATAGCAAGTTGATGCTCTTTATGCTCGATACCTTCATGAAGTCCAGAACCATATCTATATGAAGAATGATATCCACTCTGGAAACCATAGACTCTGAAAGGAATGTTTGCTTTCTTACAGAACCATACTAGGTTGTATGTTTGCTTAAGTGTATCAAGTAAGCACTGACTCATAGAACCAGACCAATCAAGGAACATAACAAGACCATGATTCTTACCATCAGGTATTACTGTAATCTTCTTAAAGATATCTTCTGTCAACTTGTACTTGTATAGAGATTGAGTATTGATAACACCAGTTTTAGATGTTGCCTGTCTCTTGTACTGATCAGCAGACTTCTTCATTTCAAATTGCTTGAGAAGATAGTTTACTGTCTTGCCAGTTGACTTCTTGAATGTTTGATAGTGTCTGCGACCAGTCTCGATTGCATCTTTTTGCTCTTTGATTTGATATTGTCTCCAATCACTATTTTCTGTTGGGTCTAATTCTTTATTGTACTCATCTTCAAAGTGCTTTTCTAAATCTTCTCTGATTTTTTTGTTGTCGATAATAAGTTTGTCGATGTTTGTGATCTTAGGCATTGTAAGATAAACCCATTCTCTTGAATCTTCATCAACAAGAGTCTCGATAGATTCTGCTAGTGCTTCATCTGTAATACACTCTGTCTCTCTGAATTCTGTTTCTAGATTAGTACCACCACCTACTACACCAGTATCATAGTCTAGTCCTTCATTTTCAAACTCATCATCAAAATCATAGTCTGTATCATCTTCACCTAAGTCTGGACGACCTTTTCCACCTTCTCCTTCTTCTTCTTCTTCTCCCTGTCCTGCAGGTACAGGTTGCTTTTGACCTAACTCATACTCACCATCACCATCTTTCTCTCCGTTGAATGGTATCTCTGGAACTTCTGTCTCGTCTATTTTCTCTTGATCTTTCTCTTCTGCACGATCCATCATCTCACGTGCTAGATCTAATACATCTTGGAATGTTTTAGTTACTGCTGCACGATCTACATATACTTGCTCATCTGAATCAAAATCTATTGTTGAATTACCTTTGAAAAATAAATTGATACGATCAATCAAAGATAGTTTCTCTATATCGTCATCTGATACACCGAAGAACCCATCATTCCATAACTCTTTATAACCTTTGAAGAATGTATTACGAAGACCTGGATATTTTACTTTCATCATACGCTCGATACGTGCATCCTCAAGAACATTTACGAATGCTCTAGGTGCATCGTTGAGTTCATCAGCAGGTGTGAATAATGCATGACCAACCTCATGACCTACAAGTAAATCATATACTGTATTAGAAGCAGACTTCCAGATAGGAAGGCATAGGATACGTTTCTCTACATCAAAGTATGCTGTAGATACTTTACGATGTTCAATTGTAAGGTTCTCTGTTGCAAGTAGTTTTGCAAGTTGTCCTTTTACTTCTTGGTTGATTAGCATGGGTGTCTCGTCTATACCCATATTATAGTACCTTTTAATGTATTTGAAAACAATGAATGTGCCAGCTTATAAATCGTCCACTAATTTGGAGAAGTCGTTGATCTTTTCAAATCTTAACGTTCTGTGAAATTTCTCAATAAGAATGTCACCTTTGTGTGATATTACGAAAATATTCGTATTACTTCCTAGCGTTCCAAGTATAGAAAGTAGAGCACCTGTACTATCAGTATCTAAAGAACTATCAAATACCTCATCAAGAATCAACAGGTTAGTTGCTGCTGAGTTCTTCATACGTGCTACCTCTCTCCATGTAAAGAGAAGTGCTAGGTCAATCTTTTGTTTCTCTCCTTCAGAGAAAGATGCATAACAAAAATCATCTCTAAAACGACTCTTGATCTCTTCATTAAACTCCTCATCAAGAGTAAAGTTAACAAAGAAATCCATGCTGTGAAGATATTTATTAATGAGTTGATTGAATATGGGTATGTATTTCTTGATTATACGACGCTTGATTCCACTATCCTGTAACAAACTTTTTACTGTATGGTATTCATCTATCTTCTGTGCTACTTTACCACAATCAATTTTAGTGTCTTCAAAATCCTCTACTAATGTTTTTAAAACATGTTCTTCTTTCTCTATCTTTGGTGCTGCAACTAAATTACTAAGTTCTTTTTCTATTGATAGGTTCTCAGATTCTAATCTTACAATGTCCCTATCAAAAGTTGAGATCTCACTACGTAATTCATGAGCTTTCATTGATAACTCATTGGCTTGATCTAAGATAGAAACTACGTCTTCAATAGCTTTTTCTTCTTTCTTTAAAGCTTTAGCAAAGTCAACCCCGCTATGAGTCAGTGATTCTATCTTCTCTCCTTTAAATTCTTCACTTATTGTTTGTGTACATGTAGGGCATGTGTCATGTGTTTTAAGAAATTTCATTTCCTTAGACACTCTTTTCATCTCAGATTTAAGATCTGCTGTCTTAGATTTGAGATCAGATAGTATATATTGATGCGTATCTGTTTCTATCAATTCTTTTTCTAGTGTAGAAAGTTCACCATTTCTTTGAGATTGATCTGATGATATGGTTTCTATTAAGGCTTTGTTCTGTATTACTTTATCTTCCTTCTCTTGTCTTCTAACACTGTTTACTTCTCTTAAGGATTTTATAAGTTTTTCCTGTGATTTTAACCTCTCTTCTGCTATAGATAGAAGGTTGCTACAATCTTTACTTTGTTGATATGCTATCTTATATCGATCTTTTAAGATCGTATTCATCTGTGAGAAGATCTTGATGTCGAGTAGATCTTCGATAACTTCTCTCCTGACAGGAGCATTGAGTTGCATGAAGGGGACAAATGTGGATGAACCCAAGATGACGACTTGTGTAAAAGACTTGAAGTTGAGTTTGAGAATTGATTGTTCGAGATATTTCTGGGTATCTTTAGTCGCAGCGTCCTGATCAACCAACTTATTGTTTTTGTAAAGCTCGAAAAGATTTGGTTTGATTGCTCTGAATACACGATACTCATCTCTCCCTATACTAAATGTTACCTGTACCTTGGTTCCTTTTTCATTAATACTATTTACCAGTTGACTCTTACTTATCTTTCTAAAAGGTTTATTAAATAAAGCAAAGCACAAGGCATCTAGCATGGTAGATTTACCTGCTCCATTAGATCCGACAATAAGTGTCGCTCCTGCATCATCAAGTTGGATGTCAGTCCATTGATCACCTGTAGAAAGAAAGTTCTTCCAAGCAATCGTTTCAAATGTAATCAATTTTTTAGGGTTTTAGGGGGAGGTATAACGAGGTCATTTGGGGGAATTATCATATAATGATAACCATTACCACCACAATTAACTTCTATAAGTTCATCTTCTACTTCTAATACAAGTAGTTCATGATCTGAACCATTAGCAATAAGAAGGTCTAAATATCTTCTACAGTCATCTTCCTCTTCAAAACACTGCACAGTTTTTACAGCATCTTTATCTAAGACAGAATAAATCCCGCCAGATTTTTTATCAGTTAATACAAACATTAGATTGCTGATGCCTCCATGTACAGAGATCTCATAACACTTTTCACATTATCTTTACTTACTTGTAGATCTATATCATCTATGTAGGTATCGAGTAATGTTAGAGTATCTTCAGTTTCTAATAACGAATCACTTTCACCAAGTACACTAAGATCTTCTACAATCTTAAGGTCTGCAATGTTCATGTCTTGTAGACGTTTAACTGCATAGTCAAACTTGGCATAGTCTCCTTTCTCTTCTACGATGAGTTTGACGAATGTTCCTTCGACATCTTTCTCGCTTGGGAGACTAACTCCGTTATTATAATACAATTTATGAAAAACGTCAAAGGGATTCCTATAATGAGTAGTCTTAAGAGTAACTGTATCAAAAACATGGAAGCCTCTTTTGCATCCGAAGTCATTCCAGTAAAGTTGGTAGGGATTTCCAAGATAATAAATGTTGTCTTTGTGTGATTTAGAATGATAGTGTCCTGTAAACACTTTCTTAAATTTTTTGAAGACCGAATGATCCATGCCACGTTCCATCATGTGACCAGGATGTGCTTCAAAACCATTGAGTTCTAAGTGTCCCATACACACTTTGCTTTTACTTTCCTTGATCGCTCTAAATGATTGTTCAAGGTTGTCATCACATATCCAAGGAAGACATAGAATGTCAAGACCATCATAAGTGATGTTGGTTGGTTCTGTGATTACATGAATGTTATGGTACTCACCTAGAAGTTCATCTGGTGCGTTGACTCGTAATGTATTCTTATAGTATATGTCATGGTTACCTACAAGCATATCCATTCTGACACCCATTTCTTTTAGAGGGTCAAACCACATCTCTTTAGATTCATCTAATGAATTAAAGTTTATAGATTTACGTTTATCAAACGTATCTCCTAAACAAAAGATATGTTCTATCTTATGTGCTTTTATAAAAGGTATGACAACTTTACTATAAAACTTTTTATAGTGATTAATAAAATGCTTGTTATCATTACGAACACCAAAGTGTTGATCAGTTATCAGCAATAATTTCATCGCTTTTGATTCATCTCCACTCTGTTCTTAATTTGATTATAGTCGGTACTTGCGTCTCCGTCAACACTAAAGACATGATCGTATCCTGACTTCTCTAAAATTTTATCTTTAATATCCATCTGTCTTTTCTCCTTTGCTATACGTCTTAGAAATGCATAATACACTATCTGAGTAAAATATGCAAATGGATTTCTTGATTTAGTAGGATCAAAGTTATCAATATACTGTATACAATTTTCTATACCATCACAGACCATATCATCTTTATACATGTAATTGATAAAGTTAGGTCTATATGACAAGTGAGTTGCAATCTTTAGAAAACACCCACCGATATAATTATTGACGCGAGGTTTTGGAAGACCCTTCACTTCGGCAATCTCAACTTTTTCTTTGTACTTTATTATTGCCTCAAGAAATTTTTTGTTATCAACGTAGTGTTGTTTCTTCTTGGTGCTCGCTCGTGCAGCCATATTTCTCCTTCTGGATTGTTCTAATTATAGCAGAGCTTGACAAAGATGTCAATTTGCTGTACACTAACCGTGTAGGGGTTTCTGGATATATTACTTACCTTTATGCAACCGATACATTTTTTCAAATAATGTTCTAGCAGAGTCAATAGATCCCAAATAACCCAGATGTTTGTTGGGTTCAGACTCCATCTGTTCTCTTCTTTCACCTATCGTCTCGCCTTTTAGGTACGACTCGTACATAAATCTGCATTCTTTAGACATAGAAGATATAGTTACGATATCCTTTTCTCTAATTACATAAAAATCTTCATTAGATAATTGCATCCATTTAGAAAAACCAATACCTCGTGCCAATCTGTTTCCCTCAACATCACGTTCTACCATCTGAACTGCCACTGGGTTTTGTATGAAACATAAAGTTTCTGTTCCCTCGTTTGTTAACACAGCTTTACCTAATACTTCCTCTCCATTTATGAGTTTAAGTACTCCGTAAAATTCTTCCTCGTGTTTGGCGTAACTAATCATCTTTGAGTTTAACATCTATGATCTCATAATCAAACTTTTCTTCATTATAAATTTTGACTCTTTCTAACAAATGATTCAATGTGTAATTGTTTCCTTTGTCAGTGGATATGTCATCAGCAATATCATAAAGAGTTGCTTTTGATTTATTGTCTCCCTTCCTAAGTACTCGTCCAATGCTTTGTAAATTACGAATGCGAGATTTAGAAGGAGAAGCAAAGATAACATTATGCAGATTACGAATGTTTATACCTGTACTGAATGTACCGTAGGAGGCAACAATAATAGAATTGTCTGATTTTTCAGTTAACTCTCGAATTTCTTCTCGGTCTTCTGTATCAACTCCACCGTGTACAACATACACAGGTCTTTCTGTATCACTATTTATCATATTGAATAAAGGAATACCATGTCTTTCAACGTAGTTAAATAGAATTAGTGTATTACCTTTAAGATCTTTTGCTAAATTTTTAATGAATTTATTTCTAGGTTCATGCTCAACGAGATAGTCCATCTCATCTTGATACCCTTCAAATATTTTATCTTTATGTTTTATCAGTATAATTTTTACTTTTAATTTGGAGAGATAACCTTGTTTCATCAGTTCATTGGTCTTAGTTACCTTAGAACATTTACCAAAAACTCCCTCCAATACTAACTGATTAACGTTTGCACCATCTAAAGTACCAGTAAATCCTATACGATACTTACAATCATGAAGTTTACCCATGAGTGATGTTAAAGATTTTGCTTTAAATAGATGTGCTTCATCACCTATTACACAATCAAATTTATCAAACCATTTCTTAGGTTCTTTATAGATTGATTGCCATGTGGAAATCACTACATCATGTTCCGTATATTTCTCTGCTCCTGCATAAAGTTTATGACAATGATGACCTACATTCCAACCATATTCTTTAAAGTCTTTATACATTTGTTCCACAAGAGATGTTGTGGGTACAACTATTAATACATTTCTGTCCGCATTAACATGGTATCTCACCAATGAATAGATCATCAAGGATTTCCCACTGGCAGTTGGCGACAATAGGAGTCTTCTGTTGTATTTCAGGCATTCGTATATTGCTTGATATTGATAATCCCTTACCCTATGATTCAAACAAAGACTCTGCACAAATGACGCAACTCCCTCAGGAGTAATTAAATCATTTGTTTCTTGGGGATGTCCATAGTAACTATCCTCGTCTAAAACGTAGTCATATCCTTTCTTCTCTGCCCAGTCAGTAAGATAATCTACAAGACCACAATATATCTCTCCATTAGCAGGTGAATATAATCTTATCTTTCCATCCCATCCTTTATATCTTCTTGTCTTCTGCATGTACTTCGCAGACTCTACCTCGAAGGTAAAAAAATCTGCCAATTCATAATTTATATGAGGTTGTGCCTCAATCTTTAAATAGACTTCATTCTTCTTACTTATAAGGAGGTCCATAAAACCATGCTACAATTGATTTCCTGACTCCAGACTTTACAGGTCTAACTCTGTGCCAAACATCGGATTGAAAGAAGATTGCTGAACCTTTCTTCAACTTAAATGTTTCGTATCTACAATCAGTCTCTGGTTTATATAGCTCCAAATCAAACTCCCCTCCTTTGTACTCGTCTGGTTCATTCATGAAAAGAGTCATACTTATCTTTCTTACTACACCTTCTCTGGATCCACTATCTGCTACCCAATATACAGGTTTAGGATGCTGATCTACATGCCAATTATACTTACCACCTTTGGAATATATACCATACTGTATTGGTTCAACACCTGTTATATTTAAGTTCCATAAGTTCTGTTCGTTCATTGTCTTTGCTATATCAATAAACATTTGACAGAATCTAGCGTCTCTAATCCATGCTTGTTGAGATATCCTATCTATTGAACTCCTTGCTAGGTTTGAATTATGTGTAAGACTATCTTTAAATACTAAATTCTCACTATCAAGTGTGCGTTGAATCCTAGTCATTGCACTGTCATTTAATTCAATGACTCTATAAGAACAACCGTACTTCATACACCGTTCTGGAATTTAGTCCAGTCTATAGCATTTTTAATTTGAAAATTTCTATTGTTTATCTGTCTCAATACACCGTCTAGGTAATTAAGACATTGATCTACATACTCAATTTTATATTGTAATTTTCTTACGTCCTCATCTCCTTCAATAAACATGTTGACTTCCTCTTTAGTGGTCAACTTGTAATCGAATGGCATTTCTTTATACACACTTGATGGTGCTTTTCCTTTATAGTATATCCATTTTTCTCTGACAAGTCTCTTCATGTCAATCTCACGTTCTTTCTTCATCAGTCCAAACGTGGTGTATAGTTCCATATATCGCATATGGAGTTGTGGAATTTTTGTGGATTCTTCGCAGTAAAGATCGTTATCAATTACTGAATCCTTTTTCCACATCTCCTGTATCTGTTCTAGATTCATTATCAGTCCAAGGGTCTGGTATTATACTCCTTGATCCTTCGTTTCCTTGAAGAAATCTTGGAGACTGCTCTGGCAGTTCACTGTTTTCTCGTTCTTGGGTTTGATCCCTTTCATCTTTTCGTAGTCGTTGTGCATCGCTCCTAGTAACCATGCCTGTGCTAGTTGCTTCGGACCTTCGTTCAACAATTGGATTTGAAATTTCGAGAGACCAGCCTTCATCTCCAAATACTCCTTTCTCCACGATGTTTGGTCTTTTGATTGGTTCATTCCTGTCCCACTCTTTTACTAATTGTTCAGCTTGTGCGTCAACTGATCGCATTGTGTTTTCTATTTTAGCATAGATCCACTTTTTTTTCAACCACTCTATCAAACCAAGTGCTAGATGCCTGACGAAAGGGTTCTTGAATTTCTTCTTTACCCATCGTTCTGCCTTGTTATACCAAGGGTCTACACCTTTGCCAAAGGTTTTTTCAAAGGAGAATAGCACCTATTATAAACCCCTTAGCGAAAGCAAGACAATGTATTTGATAGTCTGACAACTTATATTTATCTTGAAATTTCTTTATTAGTTTTTTATCCCACTCGACAAACTTGTCGAACCATTTTTGTGTTTTGTCTGATAGTGCCATGTTTACCTACGTGTTGATTCGTTTACGTTTCTTACCTCATACAAGGTATATCTAAATGTTGCTGATGCTGTAAAGTATGTAGTATCACTTCCTGTCACATCAAATGGTAATGATGATAAGTTAACAGGAAAGATTGATTTAAAAACTACATCAAAGTTTGCAAGGTTGTTGTTATTCAATACTTGCAATGTAGCATCAGAGAATCGTGGATCTTGGTTAGTTCCTCTAGTAATGTTTTCTTGATTCCAATTATATCTATCTTCGTATTCACCTGGTGTAGACAATGCTCTCATCCAGTTATGTATCTCCATATAATTCTTTAAGTCCTCATCTACTATAAACTCTATAGTTAAATCTTCGTATGATGCTGTGCTTTCTACTGGTATTGTTACAAAACCACGTGTAGGTATTTCAATATTACCTGTCGTAAATGCAGGAATATTTGCTTTCTGACATAAGAACGATGTCTTCTTTGCTCTATCTAATAGGAATAAGAATCCTATAGGAGATAGAAAGTTCTTATTAGTCAGTTGATCCTGATACCAATTTGCCATTTTATCCGTTAATATTTTCTAACCATGATGTAGAAATGTATTTGTCACCATCTAAAGGAGGTAATCCTCTATGAGTATGTGTAAACCCTGCTGGCCAAATCAATACTTGTCCTTTCTTAGGTTTGTATCTTCTGTGAATATAGAGAAACTCTGTCTCTCCTCCTTCAAAATTATCATTGAGATACATCATAGTTGCTAACAATCTACGATTAGTTCCCATAGAACCATTCTCAGAATGCCATGCATGATAACCT
>Ga0209348_1001454_pt1 | contig 11492 bp, 7 predicted proteins | sample ETNvirenome_2_30_FD_184065 | JGI IMG/M metagenome (GOLD analysis project Ga0209348, IMG submission 184065) | Marine viral communities from the Pacific Ocean - ETNP_2_30 (SPAdes) (version 2) | ecosystem: Environmental > Aquatic > Marine > Oceanic | place: Pacific Ocean | collected 2013-06-22 | reverse complement strand
CTCAGAGTAACCATATTAGATTAAGTCCCTTTCAACACTCGTGGCATTTTCGCCATACTTTGCATGGTGGCAGAGCGTTTATTATGCTCCAGACCCTCAAACAGAGGTTACTCTACATCTTTCCGTCTTTTCTTCTCCATTCTCCATTGCCGTTCTCCATCGCCAGTGAGCCACGGTTGGTAGTCCCGCTCCCAGCGGACCAGGCAGCGTGGACTCAGGTGGTGGATTACCTTCTGCATTCTCCATTCTCCATTGTGGAGGCAAAGAAACCAGTAGTAGTTTAGGATCCTGGTCCTCCGTCCGCAGCTGCGGGTACAGCTGTAGTGTTCTCCATCTCCATTGGCGAAGCTGAACTGGGCTCTACTATAGTAGTAAGGATAGGGGAAGGCGACACCTGCCAGGAGAGTTGTGGAACTTTATCTTCATTACCTCTTGACTATCGAATAAGATGGGACTATATAGTTATCAGGGGACGAGTCCAGTCAGGTAGCTCCTGACCAATCCAGAATGTGAATAAGAGAGGCGTCTGGCGTTCCCGCGCATGCCACAGGGGTTTACCCTAGAGGCGAACGGGGGGTACCGAATCCGTTTAGAAGTTTTGCAAACGCCCCCCACTAGAAAGGAAGAAACTATGACTGAAGCATTAAAGAAAGATTACGAGAAGACGTGCGCAGAGCGCGTGGATGAACAGTGGAAGCTGAGGCAGAAGGATTTAAAGAACAATGAGTTTGAGCCACTGGGCTTTGATTATGTAGAACCGCATACATTCACCGACCAGCTGGAGGGATACTGGCGTTGGCAGTTCTCCTGGGGCGGGCCCAGCGACGAGCTCCGTGGATACGTTAACGAACACAAGGAACTACATCGCCTGGAATACTGGTTCATGGACTGGATGGACGGTGCTAAGCTGGAGCTGCAGCCTGGACCAGAGTGGGACCAGATGCAAGAGATGATTGGCCTAGGCTCATGATTCTCCATTACATTGGCGCTGCATTCTTCGCCTGGTGTATATTAGTTGCATTGTTCCCGCAGCACACCCTGCTGGTGACGACGGGTGTAGCCATGTGGATCTCAGGACTCTGGCAGAAGATAGACTGGACATTGGTGTACTTCTAGTCTCCATCTCCATTCCATCGCCGATGCCGAAGCTGGGGTATATTAGTATAGTACACAGGTGTCCCCCGCAGGAGAGTTGTGGAAGTTCGTGTGAAAAAAAAGATTTGACAAGTAAAATGAAATGGGATATAAAGGGATAATTAACAGAAAGACGAAAGGATAATAAAATGTCGAAAGCAGTTAATATATTAGAAGTGCTAGAGAAAGCACACCAAAGTTCCGCTAGTGTTAGTAAGAGGAACAAACAAGCGATTATAGATGCCTATGGTCGTGCCTTAACTATGAAGAAAGTATTAGACGACTTCATAAAAGTAAATCGCAATCTTATCATTGACATGGGAGTTAGTGAAAATGCAAACCTATTACATGGAAAGGATTACTCTATTCATGTTACGCAAAAACTTAGCGTTAAGGTTGATACGAATCTCGTTAAGGAAAAACTTGGCGAGTTGGAATACCATAAATGTAAAGTGCCAACGCAATATAAACAAATACAAGCGTTGCCTATTGAAGAGGCAACAGTTCGCAAGAATAAAAAAGCAACGATTGAAGAAGTTGCTGATTTCAGAATAACTGCCTAGTACCGATAAATTGCCTAGTCAGTTTAACCTCCATCGCCCATTGTGGCGATGGAGGTCGTGCCTATAGTATAGTATAAAGAAGTACACCCTCCGTGCGAGTTCCGTGGTCGTGTCAAGTAAAAAAAGTTTTCGAAAGTTCTTGATTATAAAATAAAATGGGAGTACAAGATAATTAGAAAGGAGAAATCAAAATGCCAGATAATGATAACGACTTATCACAACGATTAGCAGTAGTAGAACAGACCTTTGGTTTAAGATCTAACAATGTTGTTGCTAATCCAAATCCTAATGATGTTAGAGCAACTCATGTTGATAACATTAATTGGAAAGCACTTTATAAAGTTCTTGAGAGTGAAGTTGAAACTATTATCCTTGACCCTAACTGTCCACAGTACGTTAAGGATTGGGGTAGTAGAGTAATGCAACGACTAGCAGAACACTTACCAAGAAGATGAAAGTAATACCAACTTTCATACTTATCTTGATTGCGATGCAACTCTTGATAATGTTTACAGACTTACCACACTAGTTACCCTCGAGGGCTGGCAAAAGGGCGGTTAATCCGCCCTTTTTTTATGTCAGGCTCACCAGCAGCCAGGCAGCCAGGCAGCCACTACCAGTTCTTCCAGGCAGCGTATCACCTACAACAAAACAACATCTAGGTACTTACAAACTTATCTAATACTGTATCTTGATTTGCGGACACACCACACCCCCCTAAAACGCACAAGCAGTGCGGTTAGTCTATAGTGCAAAGTTTTACACAAACAGAGATTATGTTATAACTTTTCCATGAATAAACAAATCCCAACGGAATTATTAAAACTAGAACTAAGGAAATTACAAATAAAAGTTGCAGAGGAGTCCCGTTCCAACTTCCTTACATTTGTAAAAAAAGTTTGGCCTGACTTTATTTCTGGTCCTCATCATAAAATTATTGCAAAAAAGTTTGAAGATATTTCACGTGGAAAGATAAAAAGATTAATCGTGAATATGCCACCACGTCATACAAAATCTGAGTTTGCATCAAACCTCTTTCCTGCGTGGATGATGGGTAGGAATCCTAAGCTAAAAATTATTGAAGCAACTCACACAGCAGAGCTATCTTACAACTTTGGCAGAAAAGTAAGAAACTTGTTTGATCAACAAGAATTTCAAGACGTGTTTCCTGATGTAAGTTTATCACAGGATTCTAAAGCTGCGGGTAGATTTACAACAAACAAAGGTGGTGAATACTTTGCAGCAGGTGTAGGCGGTGCTATCACAGGTCGTGGTGCAGACTTACTGATCATCGATGATCCACACTCGGAGCAAGATGCATTAAGTGAAAGTTCATTTGACAAAGCTTACGATTGGTACACATCAGGACCTAGACAGCGTTTGCAACCAGGTGGCGCGATAGTTATTGTCATGACTCGTTGGTCTACAAAAGATCTTACTGGACAACTGATTAAGGCTCAAGCTGATCCAAACACAGATAAATGGGAAGTTGTAGAGTTTCCTGCGATTATGAATGATAAACCTCTATGGCCACAGTTTTGGAAACGTGAAGAACTAGACGGTGTTAAAGCTTCTTTGTCAGAACAAAAATGGCAAGCGCAATGGCAACAACAGCCAACCTCAGAAGAAGGTTCTATCATTAAACGTGAGTGGTGGCAGATATGGCAACATGATAAGATACCTGATCTTTCACACGTTATACAAAGTTATGATACAGCGTTTAGTAAAAGAGAGACCGCAGACTTTAGTGCCATAACGACGTGGGGTGTATTTAAACCCAGAGAAGACGGCCCATGGAACATTATACTTTTAGCAATGCGTAAAGGTCGTTGGGATTTTCCTGAACTTAAAACAGTAGCATTGGATGAATATAAATACTGGGAACCCGAAACAATCTTGATAGAAGCGAAAGCTTCTGGTATGCCTTTAACCCAGGAGCTACGTCAATTAGGAATTCCTGTAGTTACTTATACGCCTAGTAAGGGCAATGATAAACACGTTCGTGTAAACTCCGTAGCTCCACTATTTGAAGCGGGACAGGTATGGTGCACTGAGGATCGCTTTGCCGAAGAAGTGGTTGAAGAATGTGCAGCTTTCCCTTATGGTGATCATGACGATTTAGTCGACTCTACAACACAAGCGCTGTTGCGATTCAGACAGGGTAACTTCATCCAGCTGGAATCCGATTACATAGATGAACAAAGATACATAGAACCTAGGAGGTATTACTATTAATGGTAACGAAAGCAAAAAGAGACGTTGGCATTCAATTTATAGAAAGAACAACAGGTCTTAAAGTATCAGACTTTTTAGAAAGGTTTCGTAATTCTACTAACAAGACTAAGAATGATATTTTAAAAGATCCAATGTATGCAGATGCAATAAGAGTATTGAGTTTACCTCTAGATGATAGAAAAACAGCTTTTAAAAATATTTTAATTAATCCTGATAAAAGAAAAGATAGAATGATTTTAAATGGTTTTTATTTTAAGGATCAACCAACAATAGATTTTGCAAAATCAATTAAAACTAATTTTGAAAAACCAAAAGAGTATATAAATATTAGTGATATTACTGGAGCTAGTAATGTTGGCGGTTTAACATCACCTCTGCCTAAATTTACAAATGATCAGCTAAAACAATTTGCAGCATTTTATAATTCAGAAAATCCATTTTTACTTAAATCATTAAGATATCATATGGGAGACAAAGCTTTTAATGCAGTGCAAAAAAAAGCACTGTCTTCTAAATTAATTGACAATGCCACAGGAAAAAGAATTAATACTCTGTTTACGAGTTTTCCTACTCCTGAAAAGGATGCGGCGGTACAAAGAGCATTTGTAGTATTACAAAATTATAAAAACATGATACCTGAAGCGACAGGCTCTGAATTAAGATTAGGACCTAATAATTTAGGAGAGTTTGATATAAATCAATTATTATTACAAGATGATTTTTTAAGTAAATATTTAATTAAAGATGGTAAGCTTTCGAATTTTAGAAGACAACAAATATTAAAACAACTTAATAGAGAGGGTTTATTAAAAGAATTAGGTTTGGATAAGTTTTATTTAAAAGGGGGCAATCCAAAAGTAGTTGGCACGGATGATCCTAAGTTACAACAATTTTTAATAGACCAGGCAAAAACAGGTAATCCAACGTTAAAAGATGCACAGATGATAAATATTTTATCTGAATCACAATATGGCGCTTATCAAAACATGAGAGACAATGTAAAAAAAATTATAGGTCAACAAGACATTCCCTTGATGAGAGAATTTTTAGGGCCAAATTCAAAAAATTATTACGCTAGAGTAAATGATATTATTAATTATAATTTTGGTAGGATGATGAAATTTGGAATAAGAGAGGGCAGAACTGTTGATGACATATTTAATTCTTTTCAAGAACAAATAAATGATCCTGATTTTTATTCTAAAGTTATACCTTTAATTCTTAAGAAAGTTAAACTTCAGGATAAAATAACTTTCAATCAAAAAAAATATGGTCTTGATATAGATGACGTACACCTGGCTCATAAAGGTGCTGTTGTCGATAACATTGACACAACATTTAAACTGTCAAATATTTTCATAGGTAAAGCAAAATTAAATAACGCAGAGAGGGCGCTACAAAATAAAATAAGTAATTTGAAAACTATTCTTCAACAAAAAGGGGGCAAACGATTATTTTTATCCGAAGAAGCTGAAGAAAATATAAAAAGAGAGATTAAAGATTTAGAATTTGATTTAGAACATGGAGGTTATTATGATCCCATAGAGGAAAACTTTGAGGAGCAAATAGATAAAGCTTTGTCACAATCTGCTTTTGGATCAAGCTTTGTTTTTGCAGATGGAGGTTTCGCAACCATAGAAGATGTGTTAGGTTATAGCAATGAGTAAAGAAGAAGTAATAGACATATTCTCAGATGAGTATTTGATTGACGAAAATACAGGTCAACAAATTGATTTAGATCAATTTGATGAAAAAGAAAAATCATTTGCAAAAAAAGTTCTTGAAGACACGACAAAATTTGTAGTTGATGCTGGCGCTGAAGCAGGTGCAGCATTTACTTTTCCTGCGTCTACAGGCGTAATGATATTTAACCTTGCATCACAAATAGCAGACGGACCCGAAATACCTGATCCAAGCTTAGTTAATCGTTTTGTCAAAGAGTTACAAAAACAAGAATACAATGCACCAAGTTATTATGGAATAAATTCTGCAGGTGCTAGTGCTTATGTCACTGGCGCGATAGCAGGTGGTGGCGCTTATCTTGCTGCTATGGATAAAATTTTAAGAAGTAATCCAAAACTTTATGGTAAATTGGCAGAAGCTTTTCCATATTCTGTTGGTCAGCTTACTACAGGTATTAGAACTTCACTTGATAATGCATCTAAAATTAAAAATAAAAAGTTAACAAAACTACAAAAAGCAAAAGCTATTGCAAAAGGTTTTGTTGCTAACGTGTTACCTAATAAGAGCACTGCTTTTAAATTAGGAAGAAATGCAGTTATTATTGGTGGAACTGCCTCAACGGGTTTACCATTATTAGCAGCAGCATTTACTACTACAGAAATGGGCGGTGCAACTATTGAAGATGCTGAGAACAGATTTTTCTTTTCTCGATACGGTAAAAATCCAAATAGAGTGCATATGTATTACGATGACGAAAAACAAAAACCTTTTCCTGGTTATGAATACTTCTTTGATGCACAACAGCAAGATGATGGCACTGTTAAATATTTTCCAAGCGAGGAGTTACAAAGAGATGGTTTATTTTTTAAAGCAACACTTGATAACGGTGATGAAGTTTCTTTACCTTATGCTGAATTTAAATCTGCATATGATAAAGCTACAACTGAAAATTTAGTTCAAAGAATAAAAGAAAGAGAAGCTGCAGAGAAAAGAAGTAAAGAATTTTCTGAAGCACCAATCATACCTGATGTAGATATTGTAAGAGGAGAAGGTTTAGGTAATTTTTTTGATGTAAAAGTAGGTCCATCAAAACCTGGTATGATACTAGAGGACCTTGGTAATTTTGTTAAAAATATTGGAGCAGTAAGAGCAGTGGCTGATTTTCTAGATACAGGTAAAGACAAGACTGAAGAAGAAGACGGTATTATTGATCTTTACTCAGAAAGCACTCAAGGTTTAGCTGACGATGCAAAAGACAAAGCTCTTAATGAACAATACATGCAAGAAAAGTTAAATCAAGGTCAAGCACCATTTGTGACTAACCCTAATCCTAAACTGATGAGTATGGGTGGTGACGTCGTGCCAGATAATATTCTTGAACAAGCAAACGTGTTTGAAGATCCTTCACTACCTGAAGTTGAAGTAGCAAACTTGTTTGGTAAGGTGCCACTATGGGCGATACAAAATATTGACAAGTTTAAAATGCTTACACAAAATTTATCTAAAGCAGAGAAAAAACAATTAGAGTCTTTAGAAAAAAAGGTAGGCACGATAGAAGAAGTTAATGTATCAAAAGATCCGTTGGACGAGAGCATCGGAGCAGTAAGCGACGACGTTGGAACATCTGTCGTAAAACAAACTGCAAAGAAAGAGATAATAGATTCACCTGAAGCTGCTGAATCTGTATTTTATTCTAACCTTGAAGCACGGCTCATGGACCCAAACACACCACCTGTATTTAATACTGCAGAACAATTTTTTAATTTTATGCAACAAAAAGGCATATCTAAAGTAGAGATAGAAGATAACATATTAACAAACTACATTAAACAAGCACAAAAAAATAACACACCTTTGGCTAAAGGAGCTATGTTAAGTATTGTCCGTCAAGCACCACAACGTAAAATAGAAACTGTTACGTATGGTTTTGGTGGTGACAGACCTGCTAAGTATCCTGGTTATCAAGAGCCAGGTGCAATTGATGGTTCATATCGTGAACAAGTTTTATACTTAAATCCTAGTGCTATACCTGGCGATCCAGATCAACTACCTGGCAGTGTACATGATTTTACAGAGAGGTACGTTATTGGTTGGTCGCGGCTCACGGACCGTAATGGAACGATACCTGGAGCTGAGGGTTTATTTACGGCAGCTGATAAAAAAATGTTAGGTACGTTAAGAAAGAATCAAACTAAACTTTACAATCAATTATTAGGACTAGAAACTTCAGCGCTTAGAAAATTAGATAGAGAAGGTTTAATAGACATAGACCGTATTGATGATTTGACAGGTGCGGAGGTCACAAACATATTAAATGAAGTTGATAATATGGCAAAACTACGAAGTATTGACGAGCCTTTAGAACAACAAATTTTGCAATTTAGAATGAAACTAGATGAGGACTTAGTAAAAATTAAAAACCTTGAACAGGCACAAGCAGGATCAAAAGTCATCGTGACATTCGCTGATGAGATACAATCAGACATACTACAACAAGCAAAGAAACTTGAATTAGATTTAAAAGAACAAATAAGTGATCTAATGGATCTTCCTTTAAATGAAAGGATGGCTAGACTGGCTAGAGATAGACTTTCATATCAAGGTAAAGCAAGAGAGGTAGAGCCACAGGTTTTAGAATATTACACTAGGAATGAAACCATATTTAGACCCATGTTTAAAACAGCGGAAGACATGCAACAATTTGTTGACGAGTTTAGATTAAATAAAAAAATATTTGAAGATCTTGCAAAACAAGGACCGTCTGTTGAGCCACAGCTTCTAGCTTCTGCTAAAAAAGCAGTGGCAAAAGAAAAGAAAATGTTAGAAGAACTAGACGTTGGTTTGTCTGATGCAGCTCTAAAACAATTATTTCCTAATGTACCTTTTAAAAATAGAATGGAATGGGGTTCAGCTTTAATAAAACGTGACATCGCATTAGCTGCAAAAAGACTATTTGTTGATAAAGATCCTAATGCAGGGCAGTGGTACGCTGTAACACCAGCTAAGTTTGTAAAAAATAGATACAGTCAAAGCGGTGGCACAAACACACCAATAAATGAAAGAACAAGTGACATGAAGGGTATAGGCACTGAAGAGTTTTACGGTGGCCCTGACAGCACAGATTTTAAGGGCAAACACTATACATCCACTGTAGAAAAAATACTTAAAAGAGCTGCAAAAGATAACAATTCAGAGTTTAAAATTATTGAGGTTGACGGCGTTGGTGAAGTTTTTGCTATCAAGATTACACCTGAAATGTTATTACCACATAAAACTCATAGAAAAAGGGGTGGACTTGTGTATACTCCTGAGAGTATTATTGATATTTTTGAGGCAGCATAATGGCAGTAGAGAAACCTATAGGATTTGAACAACAGCAAGAAAAAGCTATTGAGCAACTTGTAGAAATACAAGGTAACGATTTTGCTGATGGTTTAGCACCTAAAGTAGAGATGCAACAAGACGGAGGCGCTATCGTTGGCGATATTGAACAAACCATGCAAACTGGTTTTGATATGAACATTGCAGAGGTATTAGATGATGATACTCTCAATGACATATCTAGTGATCTAAAACAAGCTCATGAAGATGATAAATCATCAAGAAAAGATTGGGAAGACTCGTACAAGAAAGGATTAGACTTACTTGGATTTAAATACGAAGAACAGTCTCAACCGTTTCAAGGTGCAAGTGCCGTAACACATCCTATGTTGGCTGAAGCCATCACACAATTTCAAGCACAAGCTTATAGAGAACTATTACCTGCAAATGGACCTGTTAGCACACAGATAGTTGGCAAAGTAGACAGAGCAAAAGAAGAACAAGCTCAACGAGTCAAAGAATTTATGAACTATCAAATCATGCACGTCATGGAAGAATATGATCCAGACATGGATAGTTTATTATTTTATTTACCGTTGTCAGGATCAGCATTTAAGAAAATTTATTATGATGCAGGTTTAGGCAGAGCCGTATCTAAGTTCATACCTAGTGATGATTTGTATGTGCCTTATCACACAACAGATTTAGAAACTGCTGAGAGAATAACACATGTTATTAGAAGAACAGAAAACGATATTAGAAAACTACAAGTATCAGGATTCTACAGAGACGTAGATCTTAAAATTTACGAGGATGAAACTGCTCTGCAAGAAAAAGAAAACAAACTTGCTGGCATGACAAAAGTTCAAAGAAACGAAGAGTATCAATTATTAGAAATGCATGTTGAACTTAACATTAAAGGTATTGATGCTGATGATGGTATTAAAGTTCCGTACATCGTAACAATAGATGAGGGCTCTAACAAAGTTTTATCTATTTACAGAAATTACAAAGAAGACGATCCTAGAATGAAGAAAACGCAATACTTTGTTCACTATAAATTTTTACCAGGTTTTGGTTTTTATGGTTTTGGATTGATTCACATGTTAGGTGGTTTATCAAGAACTGCAACTAGTGCACTTAGACAACTTTTAGATGCAGGAACTTTATCAAACTTACCTGCAGGTTTTAAAGCAAGAGGTCTTAGGATACGTGATGATGATGCACCATTACAACCAGGAGAATTTAGAGACGTTGATGCACCTGGTGGTAGTTTAAGAGAGGGCCTTGTGCCTTTACCTTACAAAGAGCCAAGTGGAACATTATTTCAGTTGCTTGGTTTTTGTATTGAAGCAGGATCTAGATTTGCAGCAATAGCTGATCAAAAGATTGGTGATGCAGCACAAGCTGGCGCACCTGTTGGCACTACGATGGCTTTACTAGAACGTGGTTCTAGAATTATGAGCGCTATTCACAAAAGATTACATTACGCTCAACGTATAGAATTTAAACTTTTAGCAAAGATTTTTGCTGACGACTTACCACAAACATATCCTTACGCTTTGAGTGGTGAGGGAATGCAGATGATGAAAGCTGAGGACTTTAGTCCTGAAATAGACATCATACCGATATCCGATCCAAACATCTTTTCTATATCGCAAAGAGTTACATTAGCTCAAACACAACTACAATTAGCACAAGCTGATCCTGCATCTCATAACATGTATGAAGCATATCGCAGAATGTATCAAGCACTTGGCGTTAAAGATATTGATGTTTTGTTACCAGTTCCTTCTGGACCACAACCAACTGATCCAGGAATGGAAAATGCTGGTGCTTTAGGTGGTGGATCACTAACAGCTTTTAGAGGACAAAATCATGGAGCTCATATTGCAGCTCATAGAGCTTTTTTCGCTTCTGTTTTAGTTAAAAATAACCCTCAAGTTATGCTTATTTTACAGGCTCATATCATGGAACATGTAAGTATTGAGTCAAGAGAAGAAGCAGAGGACGATATGGCTAAACAAATCGAAGAAGTTACACAACAATATGGTGGACAAATACCACCAGAGCTTCAAGCAGAGATGCAAGAGGCGTTAGAACAACAAATTGCTGAAAGAATTGCTGCAAAAGTCACTGAAATGGCTCAGGAAGAGGCAGAATTTGTGGCTCAACAAGGTCAAGATCCACTTGTTATGCTAAAAGAACAAGAATTAGGGCTTAGAGAAGCAGAAATTAACAGAAAAGCGATGAATGATCAGGCAAATCAAGAAATGGATGCTATGAAACTTGCTCAAGACGCTAAAATAGCGCAAGATAGAATAGATTCACAAGAAGATATTGCACAATTAAGAGCAAATGTTAATTTAAGTAAGCAAAAAAATGACAATAACAGACGCAGAACATAAATTACATTCTTTCTACACACAAATTCTTGAATATGTAGAAAATACTTCCAAAAGTGAGGAAGATAGTATACTTTTAGCAGGTGCTATGATGGCTGCATCTAGGTTCTTGTACTATAAAAACTTAAGTACAAAGCAAGCAGATGACCTT
>Ga0209348_1001451_pt1 | contig 11509 bp, 9 predicted proteins | sample ETNvirenome_2_30_FD_184065 | JGI IMG/M metagenome (GOLD analysis project Ga0209348, IMG submission 184065) | Marine viral communities from the Pacific Ocean - ETNP_2_30 (SPAdes) (version 2) | ecosystem: Environmental > Aquatic > Marine > Oceanic | place: Pacific Ocean | collected 2013-06-22 | reverse complement strand
CAGTGTTACAAGAACAAAGAGATGTTGCTGAAGAAGAAAATTTAATTGCGGGTGAAGATCCACAGAAAAAAATAATTAAACCAAAGCCGATTGCAACTGATAAAAGTGTTAGTGAAGAAGAAAAAGGAATCGCAGGTGAGTTAAAAAGAGATGATATAATAACTGATGAGCAAAGAAAACAAGAAGGTCAACTTGGTACAATTAGTTTTAAGTCTCCAAAAGAAGTTGCTGATGTAATAAATAAAGGAAATAAAGAACAACAAGAAGTTGAATTAAAACAATTAATGCAAGAGTTTACACAAAATGCGCCTAAATATGAGGGTCTAGATAAAAGTTTAGCAACTGCTAAAATATTCTTTTCTATAGCTGCTGGTAAAGATCCAGATGCAATAACAAACATTGCAGCAGGTCTAGAAAAAGGTGCAGATATGTTTATTAAAGATAAAAAACAAAAAGATGAATTTAATAGACAAGTTAAATTATCTGCCTTGCAATATGGGTTAGGTGAAAAAACTAAATTAGCTGCCGAACAAAGATTAGTAACAAGACAAATTGATAAAGAAAGACGAGCAATACAGAATTATGTGGCTGGTAAAGGTGGTGTCAAGTATAGAGGTAAAACTTATGCTGAAGGCACGGATGTTCCAGTTAGAATGGCAGATATCTACGATAACAAAGCACCAACAAATTTAATGACAGATTCTACTGTTAAAGCACTTGCAGCTAAAGCAAAATCTTTTAATGATTTATCAAAACAAGCTATTAAGTCTGGAACTGCTACATTACCAGAAATAAGAGCAAATCAAGAAAAATACGCAAAAGCAGTTGACAGTGCTGCAAAAGCTGAAATTGGTATTGGCATAGCAGAAAGTGCTTTAGTTAAAGTTGCAGAAGATGGATCAGAAATTTTAGGACTAAGTGGATCTTTTAATACTTTGTTAAATCAAGGTGCCCTTGCTTTAGGAATGAATCTTAAAGGTTATGACAAAAAAGAAGATTTACAAAAAGATTTTCAAATTATGCTACAAAAACTTATTCCTACTACATTAGCAAACACACAATCTGCTAACTCAATATCTAATCGTGATGTTGATTTTTTAATAACTGCTTTCTTTGGTCCAGGTGCCTTAGAAGGGGGTCCATTAGCTTTTGTTACTCAAGATCCAGATATTATGAAAGATCGAATTCAATCTGCAATGACTGAAATGAGAAATGCTCAAAGAGGTGATTTTGCAACCATGAGTGATGCAGAACTTTTACTAGGAAATGCTTTTGCACCAGGGTCACAAGGCACAAAAACTGCCGAAGGTTTTCTTGCTTCTCAAAAAAAGAGAGCAAGAGAATTAGGTGTTGCACCTGGTCAACAAGCAAAAACAACATTTGGTTTACAATCTACTGGAAAAAAAGATGATCAAGGTAGAATGATATTTAAGATTGGATAGTTATGGGTCAAATCATTGTACAACAGCCTAATGGTGAAGAAATAGTTGTTGAGATTGCAGGTGACTCTCCAACGGATGATGAACAATCAGCAATAATGAATCAATTTACACCAAAGCAATCGGATGTAAATTTAGCAACTGCCTCACTAGATGAAATTAGAGAATATGCACGTCAACAAAGAATGATGGGTATTGATCCTAAAACGGGTGAGAAAATTACTGAAGAAGAATTTATTGATACGTTTAGAGAAAAGAATGTTGATTACACTACTGGTTTAGATTCTGTTGGTGGTTTTTCTAGATTTCAATTTGGTCGTATGGACACAGATGCAGAAAAAGCAGGATACCTACAAACTGTAGTAGGTGACGATGGCTTCAGACAAGATGCTCTTGGACGATTTATTTTAACTAAAGAGGGTAGAAATAAACTTGGCCTTGGTGAAGGCAAAGAACTTGCTATAGATGAGGAGGGTTTTTCTTTTAATGATGTAAAAGAATTTGCGGGCGCAACTGCCCTTCCAATAGTTACTAGTATTGGCACAAGTATAGCTGCCTCTGGTGTTGGATTTATACCAGGCATGTTACTTGTTGGTGGAGCAGCAGCTTTTGGTAAAGCTTTAGATGAAGGAATAGAATATGCAGAAGGATTGCAAAAACAAAGCTTTACTGAAGTTGCTAGAGACTCTGCAATGGAAGGTGTGTTTGGTTTAGTTGGTGAAGGTTTAGGACGTGGAATAAGTCAAATATTTGGTAGATTAATTAAAGGTCCTGGTGGCGAAGCAAACGAGGCTTTGAGAAAACAAGCAAGAGAATTAATAGACAAAAATTATAGACCAACAGTCGCAGGAGCTACTAGTGATTCTTTTCGACCAATTCTAAATAGATTGCAAGCAGTGTATGAAGGAATTTTTCCTAACGAGAAAGCTGCATTAGACAATCTTAATATTGTCATGGATGATTTAACTAAATTAGGCGTTGGTCAAAGAACTCAAGTAGATAAATTAAACCAAGTTGTTAGACAAGATATTAAAAACTTTTATGAAGAGGGATCTAGAGCACTTGAGACTGCACAAAAAAGATTTAACACAGAGATAACAAAAAACATTGATGATGTAATTAAAAATTTAAGAAGTGATAAAGAAATACCCGCTAGTTTAGATCAGATGATAAAAGCTAGTAAAAAAGTTTTTGATGAAGATATGGATAGGTTATATGGTGAAGTTAATAAAAATTTAGCAGATGCGAGAATAATTGATACCCGTGGTATAAAATCTGCTTTACAAGAATTAGCTAGAGATCCCGCTGCTGATCCAATGGCTTCTAAATTAGCAAGATCGATTACTGGTTTAAGAGATTTATCGGATGTGCAAACAATATCAAGAATTAGAACTGCATTACTTGATGCCTCTAGAAATTCAGAATTAATTGGTGGCGCAAGTAAGACTGCATTACAAGGTCTTAAAGATTCAGTTGAAGATGCAATGAAATCTGCCTTGAGTAAACTAGTGGTGCTTAATCAAAAGACACAAACAGTCCCAGGGTTTAAACTACAACCAAAAGCAGACGTTGATGCAGTAGAGGCTTTAGGTTTGCTTAGAAGAGTAAACAACTTGTATGCTGAAGGTATGAAAAGATTCGATAATATTGTTGTTGAAGATATTTTAAAACAAGCAAAAAATGGAAGAATCAATACTACATTTGTTTTAGACAATATAATTACACCCGATAATCCAGAAGGGTTGACACAACTTCTTAAAGCAATACGAGGTATGCCAAGTGAAAAAGTTTTAGGAGCAAAAACTGGCATACTAGATTTAAATGAAGGTAGACGTGCCATACAACGAAGACAAATTTCTGGCCGTTCAATACCAGACGTTCAAAGAAGAATAGCTAATGTTGATCCAAGAGCCAGTAGTAGAAAAGCTTTAGAGACAGAGATAAGAAGAATAGAAGCTGAACAAGCAGAATTAAATACCATTAGAGGCTCTGGTGCAGAGATGGCTGATCAAGTAAGACAGTCTTTAGCCAAACAATATCTTGAGCGTATTGCTGAAAAGTCTCTGATTGTAAACAAAGAAACTGGTCAACGTGTAATAGATCCAGTTAAATTTAGTTCATCGATTGATGAACAAGGAACAACTATAAAAAAACTTTTCGAAAAAGAATTAAAAGACTTGAACGAAGTGCTTTTTGTTATGAGAAGAGGGGGAGCAGATTTTGCTCCAGAAACATTAGCTGCTTTGAAACAACAACCATTAGGTCGTGGTTTACTTAGAATGAGACAAATACAAGAAGCCGCAAAGGCACGTAGAGCAGATGATGTATTACGGACTCTTGAAAGAACAAGTAATCCAGATGTCATAGCTGACAAAATATTCAGAGATGTATCTTCTATAAGACGTGCCAAAAGAATACTAAAAGGTAAAGTACAAACTATAGATGGTCGTCAAGTTAGCACTTTTGAAGCAGTACAAGATGCTGCAATGGGTAAAATACTTAAACAAATAGGTGCTACAGTTGATGATCAAGGTATTGTCAAAATGACAGATGACTTTGTAGATGCATTTAGAACTGGAAGATTAGGTCCTAGATTACAAAAGGTGATTAGAGATAATTATGGAAGAGAGACCATTGACGAAATGTTAGGCAAAGGCACGTATGATGGACTTGATGCCTTAGCTGAACAAATGATCAAAGTATCTAATGCAAGTATTACTGGTAAAGGTGGACTTGCTGCACCACAAATTGCCTTGGCTTTATCATCTGTTGCATTTATAATGAACCCTCTTGCAACTGCTACGACTGCTGCAGGTTATGCTATAATGTCAAAAGCATTACGAAATCCAACAGTTCTTAAAATGATGATGGCAAGTAGAAAACCTAATACTGTAAAACAATTTTTAGAGGGTAAGTTTAAATCTAACGATCCTATAGCTCAAGGTTTTCAAACCATGTTGGCGTTAACTTCTGCAGCAACAGTTAGATCAACACAGATGAGTGTACAGCAAACAGAAGAAGAGGCTAGACCTTTGTTAAATTTACAAAGGCAAAAACTTGAGCCACAAGTTAATAGAGCATTAACTAACGTACAAAATATTAATATACCGAATATTAACCCACCCGCAGGTGTAGGATCTACGGGTGGTGTCAATCCAATATTAGTACCAAACCCCGTAACTAGAGCAACAGTAGGAAGTCAATGAACATAGAACAATTAAGAGAAGAACTAAAAAGAGATGAGGGTTGTGTTTACTCCGTGTACCTCGATCACTTAAATTTACCTACGACAGGTATAGGTCACCTTATTAACGAGTGGGATGAAGAGTATGGCAAGCCAGTTGGCACACCAGTATCAGAAGAACGTGTCAATGACTTGTTTGATAAGGACATACAAGTAACGATAGATGAATGCAAAGTATTGTATGACAACTTTGACGATCTACCTGAAGAGGCACAATTAATCATAGCCAATATGATGTTTAATCTTGGACGGCCTCGTTTATCTAAATTTGTGCGTATGCGTGAGAATGTTAATAAAGGTGACTGGAAAGCCGCTGCATCTGAGATGCGTTCCTCCAAGTGGTACGATCAAGTAACCAAACGTGCAGAAAGGTTAATTGATCGCATGGAGAATATATCCACTTAGTGTCTGTTATCATTAAATTTTCTTTGTAAACTCTCCAAGTGTTCAGGTCTGACTTTACCCATATTTTCTTTCATTTCTATTAACTGCGCTTGTTTATCGGGCAGACTATTTTTGTCTTTCTTCTTTTGTATCATACCTCTAATACCTAAGACTTGTTTATTTGCCCAAGATGTAGCACACTTTTGCATACAGAAATGACCAAAGTTCATTTTGTAAAAACCCGTCCACACTTTATATCTATAGTGTCTACGTCCATTCCAATCTGTACAAACGGGTTCGCCTATAACAGTGCCTCTAGTTGGTTGAAACTTATCTGGTCCATCCTTGCTATTGACCTCTTTTATTTCTCTTTGTGCAAACCTTTTACAATACCAACATTGCATTTTGTGTGGTTTAATTTGCGGTCCAGTTAGATTTTCTTCAGACATATTATTCACCTTCACAATATTGCTCATTTAAAATATCATCAAATTCTTTTTTTAATGTTTCGTATTTTTCTGCACGATCCAAAATATAATTAACAGTTCCTGCTAAAGGCATTTTTAATTTTTGAGAAAGTTCTTTTATAGATCTGTAAACATTTTCATGAACATTAATCTGTTTAAACTTTTTTAATGGTTGTCTTCTTAAGTAAGAGGCTAATTCCATTATTGCCAATTGTTTAGCTTCCTTAACATCATCCTCTGAAACACCAACTAAACCATCTGATATTGCATCTCCAGATGATAAGTAGTAATAACAATTTGAAGGTTTTAAATAATGTTCTTCTAAATTTTTTAAAGTTTGTGCTTTAGAAGTTCTTGAAGAACTATAATTATGCAAAATGGAATCTAGTTCCCAATCCATCTGTATTAAAGCTTGATTACCCATATTTTCCTCCTTATTAAATATGATATGATATGATATGATATAATACTTTTTTAGAGGATTACAAGTGTTTTATGAAATTTCTCCCCAATCTTTTCCGATTTCCATATCTACTTTGCTTGGGACATTTAACTTAAGACCTTGTTCCATGATTTCTGTAATCTTATTTGCTTGTTCTTGTGAACTTATACTAAAGCAAAGTTCGTCATGAACTGTAAGTAGTGGCACCAAACCTTCGTTGTAACAATCAACCATAGCTTTCTTTGTTTGATCTGCTGCACTACCTTGTATCAATCTATTCAATGCCTTGTATGTAAAAGCTCGTCTTATACCTGGGCCATATTTCTTTTCAGCTTCTTCAAACTTATAGGGTTGATTATAACCAAATGTCTTTGGTTCCCACATATCAAACCTACATGATCTGCCTAACACAGTTCTAACCCTACCCATTTTTTGTGCACGTGACATTACTTGATCTGCAAGTTGTTTAACAAACGGAACCCTACGATGGTAAGTATCTAATAGTTCGTTTGCCTCTTCTAATTTAATATCTAAAGTGTTAGCAAGTTTTTGTTTGCCCATACCATACATAATACCAAGATTAACTGTCTTAGCCTCTTTTCTAGATATGTTTGCCATATCTGCAACCATCTGATGAAAATCAACATCATCTTGTTGATACTGTTCTATAATGTTATCCACAGTAGGATTACCTTTGTTTACGACTCCACAATAGTGAACCAATAACCTTGGCTCTTGGCTACTGTAGTCAAAGCTACCCCACTTCTCGCCTTCTTCGGGTATAAATAGACCTCGAATCATTTTTTTAATCTCTGGATCTCTTGATGGTATTTGCTGAAGATTAGGATTGGATGAACTGAATCTACCCGTCACTGTGCCACCATCATCATTACGAAGTTGATGCAACTCACAATGTATTCGACCTTTGTAGCTATGTTTAAGTATACTATCTATAAATGTGTTGTGCGCCTTATCTAATTCACGAAGTCTTAGCACCTTAGCTGCTATGGGATGTGGACAATTTTGCAACCAGGCTTTTGTAAATGATGCTTGTTTGCTCTTATCAGTCTCATCATAATGAATATTGTGATAATCAAATACCTTAGCTACACTTGTTGCCACCCATGGTTCTACATCTATGTTGGTATCATCTTTTATTTCTTTAAGTATTTGTTTTTTCATTTTAAGTAATTTAGTTTTAGTTTGCTCTGCCTTATCTAAATCTACTCTTACACCTTTACTTCTCATCTCAAACACACAAGGTATGAGACTTGTTTCTAATTCAAATATACTTGATAGCTCTTCTTTATTTATCAGTGGTTCAAAGTGATTCCATAATCTAAGAGTCAAAGCTGCATCTTGTTCTGCATAGGTCCCTACAAATTGTGATGGCAGTTTCCATAATTCTTTTTTTGGATCTAATCCAAAGTCCTTAGCTGCTGACTTCAGTACTTTTTCATCTTTACGTTCGCCAAGATAGTCACGACCCAAGGCATTCAAGGCAAAACTAAATCTGTTTTCATTAATTAGTGGTGCTGCAATCATTGTATCAATAATCTTACCCTTTACATCTACATTTGCCCACTTGAGCCATCCTGCATCATACATAGCATTGTGCATAATCTTGGGTATGTGTGGTGTATCCATTTGTTTTTTTAGCCAAGTAAAAACTTTCTTTTCTGGTATATTCCCACCACCTTGGTGCCGAAAGGGATAATATCCCACGAAATCCCCCGCTGCGACAGCTATTCCCACGATAAACCCATCGTTACGTGTCCATCCTGGGCCAAGTTCCATTAAGTTTGGATCACATGTTTCTAAGTCGATCGCTATATATTTAGAGTTAGTAAGATCTGGAAAGGATTGAGGAACTGTCCATTCTTTTTCTAACGTATTCATTTCCATACGTTCTAAGAAACTTATTGTGTTTTTATCTTTCACTTATCGTCCTTTTCTTCTGCTCCAAGTGCGCCATATCCACAGATATCGACCCACGAATCTGTATGACTAGGTGTTTTCACTAAACGTGAAATCTTCAATGCCAATAAACAAAGATACACCATTCTTACAGAAACTTTAATACCTAATATTGCCGACCACATAGTAGCAACTCTCTCATGATTTTCATAGGCATCCCCGTAGTCTCTTGCTCTATCTCCCGTAATGAGTTGCCCCGCCTTAGCTAATACGTTCTCTCTTTTCATATCGTGTACCTATACTTTCCAAATGAATCTACTATGTGTAAGTTATGCTTTGCTCTAGTAACCCCCGTATAAAACACACGATGTTCATCATCTTGATTAGGTGCATTAACTGCAGGATAGCATGACTCAGATAATAATATTACATTATCATCCTCTCCGCCTTTCATCTGATGTATTGTCGATAGTTTAATACGAGGCTTATCTAGATCCTCTCCCCTTCGTAATATGGCTGCCCTATATGTCTGATCATCCTCTGACATGTTTACAACATCTTCAGATCTCATAGACTTAGGCGCAACCAATCCATGATTAGCCACAAGTTCGTTATATGTTAAACTGCTTTGTGGATCTAAATAATCTAATGTCTTGGCCGATCCTCTCTTGACCACTTGATTCTTGCCTTGCTTTGGTACAAACCCATAGAATTGCTTGATCATATCCAAGGCTATAGGTTTATCCTTACATAAATCTTCCCACATTTTTATGAACTGTGTGTATTCATTATTAAATGATACTTGACCAAATCGCTCGTACAAATATCCATTGTCACGTAAATTTGTTTCTATTTTACTAACAATCTTGTTAGTCCTGGCCATAATAGTCCATGACCCTTTGTCTATATCTACATCATACCAATTCATATGGTAGTCTACCAATCCCTCACGTGTTGTTGGATTCCATTCTTTTTTCTGTCTTACATCGATTCTTTTTACAATTTTATCTGCGATGCTATGCACAGACATTGGAACTCTATAGCTCTGATCCAAGATCCTTATGTTAGAACATGAGTTCATAAAATTTTTTACATCAACACCATTCCATGCATGTATGGCCTGGTCATCATCTCCTGCATACCACACACGTTTAGCTGATTGTTTAAGAACATCGATCATTGACCATTGAAGCTTTGTTAGATCTTGCGCCTCATCGACTATCAACACATCAATCGATGGTGCAGTTCCTTGATACACAAAATCTTGTATCATGTCTGTGAAGTCTCGCTTGTCATATTCTTTTTTGTATTCTTTGTATACCTTGTTTACTTTTTTCAAAAAAGAATAACTAAGTTGATAATCGCCATTGTCATTATATTCTTCATCTAAGGACACTTCTCTCATGGCTGCTCTACCAATAAGTTCTAGATACTGATTACCTTTATTAAAAGATTGCAGAAGCACACCATCACTATTAGATCTTGCAGTATTACCATCAAATATAACTCCAAGTTCCTCGCCCAACTTTGTAAAGTCTGCACGAGTCAACATGTTAGAGTCATTAAGACCTAGCCAATGATAGCCAGTTGAATGTAGAGTCTTGAACCACGGAACATCTTTGAGTGATAGTTTAGTTTGTTCAGATATACGATCTTTGGCCTCTTCTATAGATTTTTTAGAAAAGGACACAAACGCAATCTTATCTGGCGGTGTGCCTCTGCCTAACTCTTCCTTAACTATATCAATCAAAGTATATGTCTTACCACACCCTGGTGGTCCGAATATCAGTTCTTCATCCATTAGACTTTTCTCTTGGTCTTTTCTCTAGCCACTCTTGAACTTCACTTTCTATCCATCTAGATGTTCCGTTCTTTTCGGGTAGACCAAGCATCACGGGTTTAGGGAACATACCCTTTTGTACCCAAAGATATAATGTTGACTTAGATATCTTAAGCCAAGAACACACCTCTGGTCCCGTTAGGAATGTAGTACTCCTATCCATTTGTTTTTCATTAGAATGGGATTTCGTCATCATCTGTCTCCTTTTTTACATGTAAATCCACTTCAGTAGTTTCAAATTTAGGAACCCACCAAACCCTTAAAGTATTCCACTTACCATCATCCATTTTGATATTTATTTTGCCATTGCATTTAGAATCATCATTTAGATCTTTCAATCTCTGTTGGATCTGTGGTCTATTAAAGGTAGTAAATCCCCTTTGTTTCAAAAACTCCTGCAGTCCTTTCATGGTAAAATATGTCAAGTCATCTTCTGTCCATGGTTTACCCATGGTCATTTCCTCGGGAGACTTTGCCCGAATACGGCTAGTGCAGTAGGTTTCTACGAGTTCTTTGAATTGACCCGTTAAGGTTAACTCTTCAGAAGCTTCTATTGATGTTGCAGTGGATAATAAGTTATTTACCAAAACTTGCCAATCCCCTGGTTTAAACAACGGAGGCATAAAATCTATTTGTTCTATGCATGCACGTTGAAACTGTATAGGCATTTGTAATTGTTCTGTGGATAGCTCAAGTCTCTTACCATCCACGTCAAGAAAGAATAATCTTGGCTCTGATTTTAATATCGTAAGTCCACCAATCTCGGGCAACGTATCATGGCCACCGATTCCATACTTTGCTTGTTTACATGCCTTCTTATCACAATGACTCTGCATAGGTTCGTCCCTACACAGATACTCATAATCTTTTTTCTCATGTTGTTGTTGAATTGTTACTATTTCAGATGCAGGCAGCGGTGGTGAGCAATACTTCTGATTCCATGTCTCAAGCATTTGTTTCCAACTTTCTGGGAACTTCTTGATTGCATACTTACCCGCATGAAACATTACCTTGTTTCTTTGACCTTCTGGAATACCAAGGTTAAAAAATATACGTAAGCACCAAGGTGCATCATCAAATTCTTTTTTGTTATTACCTAAATTTAATTTAGCTAAATCTTCTAACGTTACTTTTTTTCTGTCTACAACCTCTAAAAATGTCTCAAGGGTCATCTCCTTACCCTTTTCATCAACTGCATATCTTAAGCTATTTTCTGCATCAAAGTATGGAAGATTAATAAAGTTTCCTACATCTCCTCGATCTACAAGAATCTGATCTTGCTTTGGAAATATCTCACAATTAGAATGACCTAATGCTGCGGCCATCTCTCCTAAGTAATCTCTTATGTCTACTGCAGGATAATATTCTTTTAAAAATAAAAATAAATGTGCACCACCCGATTTACTTCTGCATACAACAAAAGGCAGTTTCATAGTCTTACATCTCTTCGCTATGTCTGCATGATCTATCGGATATGTGTCTATATCCAAAACACCAAACTTGCACTTGTTTTCGTGTGTTATAGGTATTGATCCAATACCCGTTGTCCCGTCCAGGTGCTCTTTAATTAAATCAATAGTCAAAGGTTCCTTGACGATGAAACTCTTAGCATCGGTCTTACCATTTTTTCTAACGTTACCAATAGTGGTTTGTCCATGTGCAGTGCTTGATCCCTCAAACACTGCCATGAACTTTTGATGCAGATCCATTAGAACGGAGCATCATCTTCTTTAGTTGCCATTGGTTGGTCTACTATATCTTCGGCTCTAGCTTTTG
>Ga0209348_1001450_pt1 | contig 11516 bp, 3 predicted proteins | sample ETNvirenome_2_30_FD_184065 | JGI IMG/M metagenome (GOLD analysis project Ga0209348, IMG submission 184065) | Marine viral communities from the Pacific Ocean - ETNP_2_30 (SPAdes) (version 2) | ecosystem: Environmental > Aquatic > Marine > Oceanic | place: Pacific Ocean | collected 2013-06-22 | reverse complement strand
GCAGTTGAACCTATGGATGTTTGATGAACTCTCATCGTTACACCAATTCCAGTCTCAGGAGTAAAGTAAACACTTGTAATACCAGACCTTACATCTGCACCAAATGTTCCAAGTCCGACACTCGGAGCGTTAGTTCCAGATATATTATCATTAATCATCTGTGCATAGTCTAGAAGATATACCTCTTCACTATCATTTAATACAACTAATTCATTTATTTGAGTTCTTTCCTGACCACCCAATTCTTGTGTTTGAACAAGTAATTTAGTTGTTGTAACCGCAGTAGTTCCAAATCCTACAACTTGAACTGGAGATGGATCTGTGGAACCAATACCAGTTGATGAAGATATGATACTGACACCAACTCCAACGTTTATCTCAGTTCCAATGTCTCCCTCAGCTGCAACTGTATTTTTAAATGTTTCTTGTGCAAATATTCTTAATGAATAGTTATTGAACTTAGATTTAGCTGGAACGAATCTTAAATTTCCTGTTGTTCCTGTTATCGCAAAATCAAAATCACCAAGATCAATTGATGTTTCAACACGACCAAACTTCATCATATAACCTATAGATCTATCATGAAGTAGATTGACCTGAATTATCTCTTTTTCACCTGAAAATCTAGTGTCAAAAAGTAACACATAAAACTTAACACCATCAACTTCATCAATATCAAAAGCAAATACATCGGAGAACGCAGTCGCACGAGGTAAGTCATTAAACTGAGAACTAACACTATCAATTGAGATTGCTCTGTTTGTTCTTGATTCTATGTAATCTGTTAAAATTTTATTACCAAAATTAATTTCATCAGAAGCAAAATTTCCACTAATATTTTTGGAATTTTCTGTAACTAAATCAAAATCATATGAATTATGAAGAGATTCATTCTCACTTATTAAATCTGCAACAACTACGGCAACGGCTGATGAAACGCCAACTCTAGCGTTACTTCTATTCTTATCATCAGTTGATGCAGTAGACACAACACTCACATCTGCAAAATTTCTAAATCCAACAACATGACCTAAACTATTAACTGGATCTTTCCATGTGTCGTAGTCAATTGTGCTTCCTAATGAGTATGAAAATGTTTGATAGTAATCATTATCAGCTAGTTTTTGCAATTCAGTATTTAACTTACCAGTTTCTTTTCTAAATCCACTTCTAAATTCTGAATCAGAATCTATATTGAAGACAGAACTAAACTTTGTTGTCTGTTCAATCAGTGCGATAGATTTTGAAGATGCACCATTAATAAATTCACCAATATTAAAAGTATCATTTGAAAGAACTTTTAAATACTTGTTATTCTCATTCCATGCAACAACAGTTCCAACTTTATCGCCTGTACTTACAGTTTCACCAACACTAAATTGATTTGTATCGACACCGATATCAAATTGTGCAATATTCTCAAAAGGTATCGCTTGTCCAGATGATTTAGCTGCACTAAATGTGCCTGGCTGTGTGACCGACGAATCTAGTTTATAAGAAACTGTAGCATTTCCTCCGCCTGGATTTGTGTTGACACCAGTAATTACAAAAGGCTCATAATCATAATCTGCCGAGTTAAATCCACTTCCTGTTGAACCGATACCGATGTTTTCAACGTATAACTTTTGACCTAAAGTAAATGGATATGTTGATGAGGTATAACCACCCTCAAGTGTTAACGTTACAACATTTGTACCAGATGTGAAATCTAAGTCTTTAACTTTAATTCCGTTGTTATTGTTTGTAGCAACTATTTTTGGATTTGTATCATATAAAGAGTTTGTATTTCTTAAAATTCTAACTTCAGATACAGATGTTCCTTGTAAATCAACTGATGTTAAAACTTCGTTTTTGACCAAACCAGTTACACGATCTATAACAACTATATTGGGTGGTTCTAAGTAATTTTTACCACCAGAACTAATTCCTATATTTTCAATTTTAGATAATCTGTCTAATCTTAATATTTGTGGTAGTTGAACAGATGGTTGAATTGTTTTATCAGCTGAGTAATCAAATCCAAGATTTTTAATTGTATAATTTCTTAATTTACCTGTTTCATTACTATTCAATCTAACTACAGCACCAACTCCAAGAGTAGATCCGATTGATGTTACAACAGGAATATTTTGATAGTTTCTACCCTTTGATATTATTCTAATTCTGTTTATGGATCCTAAGGCACGAGTAGATGATGTATTATATGTTAAAGTTGTCGCCTCCTCCTTTGTATATCCATCTTTTTCTGGTTGAGATGGTAACACAAATGAGAATGTGGTGCTTCCAATACCTGTAATTACATAATCACCATTATAAACACTATCTGATATTTTTAAACTTGAATGATTAATAACATCAGTATCTACGATTGGATTTCTTTTAAATGGAGCATTGATATTTAAATTTACAGATGTTAGTTTGTAAAATAAATCATCTGGAGTGTTTTCTGTTACAGATAAATCAACTCTCGCAGTGGTTGTAACTCCAACTGTTCCAACACCTATAACTTGGAATCCATCATCCTTTGAATTATTAAAATATGGGTTTGTAAAGTTTGTATCTCGGAATAATTCAAAATCAAACACCTGATTTCTCTTTCCTGATATGACTTGAGTTAATGATGTATCAGATACAGCAAAACCAACTTTATATCCACGAGTCAGTGATAGTGGTGGATTGATAAGAGCAATCCTATGTCCAGACCCAGTTGATGTAAGTGATATACACTCAGGTATTAATTTTTTAGATTTAAAGGCAGTGTCAGATAATTTAATTGTGTTCTTGTCAATTCTAACAACAAAATATGTAAAATCATTAAATAATGGATTTGCTGGATTTGTTGATTTGTAAAGAATCTTATCACCAGTTGAGTATCCATGATTAGGAAGTGTAATTTGATCTTTAACTATATCTACATCAGATGCACCAAAACTAATTGGATTAATGAATGTTCTGCGAGTGGTGTCGTCAAACTGAACATTAAATGTAGTTGTGATGCCTGGTGTTACTGATAAAGATACACGATCATTTGCAATTAAATTGTGTGCCTCTTTACAAACAACTGTTCCAACAACTTTTTCTGCAAAACCAGTGATTTCAGTATGTGTTGGTGTTAAACTATGCGTTTTACCAGTTCCATGACCTTTAAAGAATAATTGATAAGCTGTTGAACCTATACCAGCTATTGAACCAGTAGATCCAATACCTAATGGATTTGTTGATATACCAAGTAAATCTCTACCAAGATTAATTGCAAATACTGGAGAGTTGTTTGTTAAACTAAATGTTTGGCCTATACCATTTGATACTAAAAGTGGATTCCCTCCATCACTAGAGTATGTAAGTTTTTGTCCAGTTACGAAACCATGATCTTGTAAAAATATATTTTGAGTTGGTACAAATCTATCAGTTGAACCGCCACCAATAACTTGATACGAATATGAAATTGTAGAACCAATACCAACTCCAGCTGATTCTCCTAAAGAGACACTTTCGATAGGATTAAAGTAATATGGAACATTAACTCTAGTTTGTATATCAGTATTAATACCTAAATTAAATGTGATATTACGATTTAAAGACGTAATTAAAGATGTGCCTGTATGGGCAGTTCCTAAAACACCATCAAATTCTCTTTTAACTCTCACCCTATCATTTACATCATCAACATTAAGAACTAAGAATCTCTCTGTATTAATGCCTAAAACATCATTTGGCGTGATTGAATTTCGAGATAAATCACCAGTCACGGACAGATTTGTGATCATGCCAGTTGACCCAGTTGTTCCGATGCCTGTATTCAGTTTTAAGGTTGATGTGGTGAATCCAATCTGATGTCTACCATCTAATCTTCTTAAAGAATCTGTAGAAAGTCCCGAAATAGTAACAACATCACCAACAACTAAATCATGTGGTTGAGTTGATAGACCAGTTACTTGTCCATTTAATTTATTATATGTAAATACTATGTTCTCAATTTTAACTACAGTTGATGCTATAGATACAATTTCTTTTCCCTCTACTCTTGATATCTCAGCAGCAAATCCGTTTCCTTTATCTAAGTTTTTAATTCTAAGAGGATCTTTAACTTGATATCCAGATCCAGCACTTAATAATTCATACTGATTTATTCGACCAGCAGAAGCATAATTAACTTCAACTTCTTGCTCAACTTTCTTTCGACTATCATGTATGCCTTCATAATCTACACCAGAACCCTCAAGTTTGTATGGGTTTGTATTTCTTCTTAATCCTAGAGTGTTTAAATCAAGGTCTTGGTTATTTGTTTCTACAAAGTTAAATTCATCAGGTTGTGCAGCGTAATTTGCACCAATTAAATATGGAAATACTGGGGAACGGAAGTTTTTAAATGTTCCGCTAGTTTCGTTTTCATTTGGATTAATTGTTGCAAAATAAGCAAAAGTTCCATTTGGATAATCTGGAGTAATACAATATCTTCCGTTATTTTCATCTAAGTCACCATTTCCAAGAAACTCATAATCCTCAATGAAGAATCCAAGTGGGAATGTAGATATTGGAGGCCCATTCTCTCTTGTTGTCTTAAGAGAGTATCCAGATCTCATGAGTCTTACAACACCACCATCCTTACGATCATATCCGTAAGGGCCGTATATTGGATTACCATCATAAGCCCAACCAATAATGGGTGAGTGATTTAAAGATACTTGTTCTGCATTATTTAAAAGATTTAAGTCATTTGATGTGTAATCAATAGTTCCATCACTATTTTTTGATTTTAATATTTTTCTAAGACCTCTTGGTGCATAATATGTTGTAAATTTAATTCCTTCATCATTATCACCTCTTGTTAAGAAACCATCATCTCCATAAAATATATCTTCGTATCGCTTGACGTTATTAACCGCCCATGATCTAATCTTTGGTAAAAATACAGCACCTGTGCCAGGAATTACTTCTTGAACACCAACACTTGCAGTTGAATATCCGACACCACCATTATCAACAGTGACTTGATCAACTCTTCCATTACTAATTGATGATATTATCTTAGCACCAACACCGTCACCTAAAATTGTTAAATCAGGAGTAGATGTATATTCTGCACCAGAACGAGTTACAATTACAGATTGTATTCTTCCGTTTGTAACAATCGCCTTATACTCAGATGACGAACCAGAAGATACTCTCACTTGTGGTGGAATACTAAAATTAAATGTTGTAGCGTTTCCATATCCTAGCCCAGCATTCTCAACGTTAATAGATGTAATCGAACCTCTTACAATTGGATTCACCCTTGCATGATAGTTTTCTGGTTCTGCTGTATTAATTCCAATCGTTCCTTTAACACGAACAGTAATAGGTGGGTAATTAAATACATGTTCTCCAGATCCAACTGATGTCAGTCCAACAAACTGTTTTGACTGATAGTTTGCATCGGACAATGTAGATCCAATTCCAGCAGCTGCAAGTCTAAAACGACTATCACTAATTTTTAAAACATAGTAATCCTGATCTGTATCTAAACCACCAATCTTAACTTCATTATTTGAATAACGAACAAGTTCTCCATCTTCAAATCCATGATTGGTATATTCAATAAAATCAGAATATGTATTAATACCAGCAGTTGGAATTAGTCTTCTCTTATTTTCATATCCTTCGCCAGGATTATCGATAATTATTTGACCTAAAACAAACTTCTTTCTTAAACTTTGAAATCTTTGTGAACCATCAGCAAAACCAGTTAAGTTAATTAAGTTTGATTTTGATAATGCATCATTCTGATTATTTGCAAGTTTAATTGTTGTTTGATTAACTTTTGATACAAAGTAAATTGATTCATCAACTAATCTTTGATCTGGATTATTTTGAATTAAAGTCGTTGTGATACCAGCACTTGCAATACCTATTGCACCAGTATTAAACGTTTTATAGATTACTGCCTCTCCATCACGGAATTTATGAAATGTTCCGAAACCTATTGTGTCATCTGCGATATTGATTGCATTACCTGTAGATGATGCATCAAAATCCATAAAGTGATCAACTTGTTTTAATCTTGATCTTGCGATTGCGTTTTTACCATTACCACCACTAATCTCTACAATTGGTGGTGCAACATAATCAAAGCCTGGATCTATAACATCAATTCTTTCAAACTGTCCTTTAACGTTCGCTGTTGCACTAACACCAGCACCAGTTAAACTTTCTACACTAACTTTTGGTGGAGTAATAACATCAAACTGAGATCCACCTTCTAGAACATCTATTGATTCAACACCACCAAAAAATATAACATCACCTGACTTATAGTTTAGTATCTCTGTACCATTTACAAGCATGCCAGTGGCGCCTGGCGCTGTCTCACGTCTTGCCCCGTCAAACACTGGATTTAGTGAGAATCTCTTTAATAACTTCTGATGATCGAGTTTTTTGTTTGCTAAGTCAGGAACAGAAATTTTAAATGTTCCATTTCCTGTTGCATCCACAAAATCACCATTTACCAAATCAGGTAAGGAGTTTGCAAGACGAATATTATTAGAGTCAACACGACTTATGTAATAATTTTTACCATCAATAAGTTGACCTAAGAATCCACTGATGACATTATAAGTAACAACTTCCCCAGAATAGAATCCATGATCTGCTGCACCTTCTGTTACCTGTATCAACTGTATAAGGTCTCCTCCAGTAGCGCCAGTCCATGTTATAGAACGATCTGGTGCAGCTATTGGTTCGTTACCTAAACTTGGAAGAGAAGGTGAGGTAACATACATGTGAGGATGTGGTGGTAATGCTAATTCATTATCACTTTCATGATCATATACATTTTGAACATCAGTTGTGTATTTATTAATATTTGTATGAAGAGAACTATTTCCTTTTTTTAATCTTCTTCTGATAGATGCAAAATTGTTTATACCAACTCCAGGCAAATCACCTAATATGAGAGTGGAACTACTAATAACACTTAAAACACGACCAACTCCTAATAATGTGTTTTGTCCGTCTAAAACTTCTATTGCATCCTCTTCTAAAAATCCATGATCAGAAAGAGTTTCAATTTGAAAACTACTGCTTGACTGTCTGGTAACAGTCTTTGGTGTAAATTTTACAGAAGTGTTGTAAACCCATGAACTAAAGTTAGCATCCTCAGAACTTTTATTAACTCCAAATGATCCAACTTTAACCTTATCACCTTTATTAAAATAAAAAGTGGTCTCTGGAATTGGAAAGTCTTTTAAAACACCAGTAATTAAAACTTCTATTTTCTTTGTATTATTTGCAAAAGAGTATCCATAAGCAACGTTGTTATATCTAACGTCATCACCAATGCTTAAAACGTCACGAGCTGTGTCCACTCCAACAAATTGATTTGATGTTTTACTTGTATATGTAACAACACCAGCTACACTTGCTGTTGGTAGTGATAGAGAACCACTGGTAGGAAATCCAACAGTTGTATCAACTGTAATAATAGTCGCACCAATTGACACAGGATCAGTAACACGAGTTCTGCCTGGAACTACAAAATCACCATTAATTGAATCTTGAGATACTGTGATTTGGTAATAATTCTCTCCACCATATAAAAACTCTTTTACATCTGATATCGCACCAGAAGCACCTCGAATATTTTTATCATTTTTATCAATATCTTGAAAAAGAGTTGAACCCTTTAGATTCCTTGGATCACCTGTAATTGATTTAACGACAAAATCCTGACCAAAACCATAATCGGCATCAGATGGTTTGATTAAAAACTCTGATGGTTTGATAATATTAACTTCCTGACCATATAATACTCTGAATAATATTCGATATGATTCTTCAGTTCCTTTTGTTCGATAAAAATCTTTAACTTGACGAATAAATTTAACCTTATCTAAATTACTGCTTAGTTTACGATTTTCAAAACCACTTGCAAATGTACTTTTAAGTTTAGTAAAAAACTCACGAATAAAAAGATTTGAAAGATTATGAACTTTACTACCGCCAGTATGAGATGCACCCACAGTTGTATTAAATGATAGTAAGTCAGGTCTTGTAGGTTGATCCATACTATCAACACCACTAAATCCACGAACACAACCAGTAAATGAAGTTGTTCCTATACCAGTGTATGTAATAATTTCATCATCAATTTTTAATAAACCATACTTGCTAGGATACCCTTTTGTTGAATCTACAAATATTGTAGAGGAATAAGATTGCGTATCTGTAGATAATCCAGTGTACTCTGTAAGTGCAGCACCTACATATGTTTGTAATTTAGTATATCTGTCAAGATTCTCAGCGATGTTAATTGATCCGCCTTGATATTCTTGAGAGATATAGTATTGTTTCATAAAATCCACAAAAAGTGGATTCTCAGATTGTACAAACTCAGGTAACTGATTCTCAATTACCTGATTGATTTCAACTCTTTGTATTGATGTGTCTATCATTAATATCCGCCGCCGTAGCTAGATCCACCGCCACTAGAGGATGTGGAGGTAGAAGAACTTGAAGTTGATGTAGATGCACTCGTGGATGTGACTGTACCACTACTTGATGTAGTTGTTCCAGTCGAAGAAGCTGTTGATGGAAGAATCGAAGCAGCTGTTGAAACAGGAGAACTTGATTTTCTCGTAAAAGTTGGAGTATAATAACTGTGCGTATGTACAAATCTTGATCCAGAGGTATTTTCTCCTGATGAGATTAAATCTTGAACCATATTAATCGTTGTATTTGTCATGTCAAATTTAACATATAAATCTCGAAGACCAACAATGTCATTTGAATGTGGAATTGCTTGAATTTCAACCACGCCGTCTGCAACTACCGTTGAAGTTATATTTACAGTATCTATAAGAATTTCACCATGCATGTAATCGACAGTGCCAGCATTTTTCTTTACAATGCTAGGAGTTCCACCCTCTGTATATGTAAAGAAAAATATTCGACCTTTTTCACGATTAATTACCTCGTCAGCAAGATAAACAGTGCCTGTTACACCTTCAATTGTAAATCCAGTTGATACTACATTGTAGGCACTCTCCTGAGTGTGGAACATATTACCGTAACAAACTTCATATTGTGCAAATTGACCCAAAACTGCTCTCAAATTACGTCGAATTGTCACTAAAGTGATATTTGATGTAATTGATGAATCAACACTGTCAATCAATGACACAGCCTTACTATATTTAAATCTACCACCAAATTTATTTACATCAATTGAACGTGAGTATTGAGTCAATGCATTTGAAACACCAGTTTTAAGATTATCTGAATCATCATTCAAACTTGGATTATAATATGGTGTTGTGTTAAGTTCAACATACAAATATTTCAAATCAATAAACTCTGGCACAATTCCAGCAACTGCATAACTCTTTAATCTTTGAATTAACTCTCTTTTTGTTTCATCAGATAAAAAATCACCGTTTCGAGGTTTAACTGAGATAAAAACTTTACCAAAACGAGGTGGAGACATCTCTTCACCACCAAAAGCGGTTACAGATTCAACGTTTGGGTAAATATAACCTAAAACTGATTCATAATCAGATGCCGTGACTGCACGATATTGAGAAGAGTAAATTCTTGGAGCAAAATACTTAATCGATGAGATAGATTCAATTTCATCACCATCTCTTGACTTCTCTTCAGTCGTTATAAGACCAATAAGTGATGGATTGATAGATCCACCATCTTGATTTGTAATATTTCCTACGAAACTAAATTCGGAAGCTCCATTTCCCTCTCTTCCATCAGTTACGATGTATGAAACAGTGACTACATTACCGTTTGACAACTTTTTAGCAATTACATTGTCGCCAAATATTAATTCATATCTTTCGTCTTCAATTTCTTGTAATAAGTAAGAATTTGAAGTTGAGGTAACTCCTACAATGTTATCAATCTGTTTATATGTAACTGTAGATGTAGAGGTTGATGTTGGTTTAACTTTGACTTTGATTGTTGAAGTATCAATGAATGAATTATCAAGAATAAACTTCTGATTAAACAAAGAGGTATCGACAGTAAAGTTTTGTGTGATGTAACTACCCTCATATATCTCAACATTACTAAATTCAGCAACTCCATTTGTCACAGGAATTGTAATATCCTCTGGAATAGAAAATATGTAGTTAGTATTCTCACCAGAACCGTTACAAACGATACCAGAGTTTAATGTAAGTGTTGAGGTCTCTAAAAGACCACTTACAATGAAAGATATTTTTGCTCTTGCTGATCTACGAGACCTTGGAACATAACCAATGTTTCTTGCCAGTGCAACAACGTTTTCTCGAAGTGTCGCAGAGTCAAGAAAACACTCGTTTGCTGCCATGTTGGTATTATAGGCAGTTGTATATGTATTATATGCTAATGCGTCAATAATAATCGAAAGGTTTGACCCCTCAAAGTCATAATCCGTAAAATTAGTGTTCGCCCTCAAATAATCTTTGATTGACGTTTTAATTTGGTCAAAATCTAAATTGGTGTATTGTCCGAAAGCCATTATACTCTAGCTGGAAAAAGAAGAACGTCCACTTCTTGAGTTGGTGTAGACAAACCAACAATTTCATATTGAACTGTGCAATTCATTTCATTTGTATCTGGTGCAATTCTTACTGATACACGAATATCACTAATTCTTGGTTCATAATTTTTTAAAGAGGCTTTAATATCGTCAGAAACTCTTATTTCGTTCAATGTTGTATTTAACTCGAACAAAGATTGATTAACTATTGAACCAAAATTAGGTTCAAAAGGTTTTTCTCCAAGAATTGTAAAAATTATGTTCTTCACAGACTTTTTTATTGCATCCTCATCACGAATTGTTACCACATCATTCGTCACAGGATGACGTTTGAAGGATAAATTGATATCTTTGAATGATCTAGACACTATTTACACAAAAAGCTTGCTGTTTTTATTTATACCGCTTTTTCTATCTTTTTACGACTCTAATTCTGTATTTTTCCGATTCTAAAGCGTTAATAATATATTTAGCACTGATTCTGGGGTCTTTTTCGCCGCAAGTGAAGAAATCTGCGTTCATACGACCCAATTCAGGCCAAGTATGACAAGAAACATGACTTTCGGCGAGTGCAAAAAGACATGTAACACCACATGGATTGAATTTATGTGTATATTCGTTCAATATTGTCATCTCCGACTTCAAAATAGCACGAGTAAAGATGTCACGAAGGAAATTTGGACTATTTAAGTCGTCAAAATACCCATCGTAGACATCTAATATGAGATGTTCACTCATTTCATCCCAATTCTGGCTCATCTTCGACTGTAAATTCGTAATTTGCGGTATTTCCAGCGCCTACATTGATGTCAACTGACCTTTCTTTCGCTGTTTTCCAAAAATAATTCTCTTCTGAACCCAATCCATCACGATCATGACCGTTTTCGACCTGATAATACACGGTTGAAACCTTAAAATCGGGAATCTTAGGTGTCTCAGGAGTGATACTGTTGTCATATATCCTCATTCTGTTGTTAGGATAGAGACAAAACTGTCCATTATCTAATTC
>Ga0209348_1001449_pt1 | contig 11521 bp, 11 predicted proteins | sample ETNvirenome_2_30_FD_184065 | JGI IMG/M metagenome (GOLD analysis project Ga0209348, IMG submission 184065) | Marine viral communities from the Pacific Ocean - ETNP_2_30 (SPAdes) (version 2) | ecosystem: Environmental > Aquatic > Marine > Oceanic | place: Pacific Ocean | collected 2013-06-22 | reverse complement strand
AAAATAGTGTATAATAGTAGTAACTTTATAGCAAACAATACAAAACCACAATCTAATTATATGAATCCAAGAGGAATAACAAATGATAAACCCTAATGCACTTCCAACTTCACCAACTGTTCAAGACTTTCAAAACTTTGGAGATAATCTAAACAGTACAGATTATAATGATACTCTTAATGCAATGAGATATATGCAAGGACAAAGAACAGGTGGATTAAATAGGTTACCTCAAGTAACAGTTCCTATGCAAGAAGGTGGTATGATGGAAGAAGCTATGATGGAAGAACAAGCTCCTATGAATCCAGAAGAAGCTATGCTTATGGAACAGGTAGAACAACAAGACCCAAGACAACCTAATCCTGAAGCTATGGCTATGGCACAACAAGTAGCTAGTTATGGTAGAGGTGGAGATAAATTATTATTACATGTTAGACCTGATGAATTACAAGGTTTAGCTTCTATGTTAACTATTACTATTAATCCAGAAACAGGTATGCCAGAAGCTTTCTTAAAAGGATTAAAAAGAGCTGTAAGTAGTATAACAAAACCAATACGTAGAGTTGCAAAGTCAAAAGCATTTAAAACAATAGCACCTATTGCATTAGCTATAGCTGCTCCATATGCTTTAGGTGCATTAGCTCCTACTGTCTTTGGTGCAGGTGCTACAGCATTTGGTGGTGCATTAGCTGCAGGAACTGTAGGAGGAGCAGCAGCTACAGCAGGTCTTGGTTCTCTTGCAGGTAATTTATTAGCAGGTAGAAAGTTTGGAGATGCTGCAAAAGCTGCATTAATAACTGGAGCTACTGCAGGTCTTACAAGAGGTATAGGTAATAAGATGGCAGGTAAAACATTTTTTAGTGGTCAAAATCCTAATGCTCTTTCTCCAGGTAGTATGCAAGAACAAGGTATGAAAGCTCTTCAAGCTCAACAAGATGCAATAGCTAATAAACCTATTGACCTTAGAGGATTTGACCCAGATATGGGTACTTATACAGATACTATAGGAAAAGAAGCAGTAGATGGAGTTTTAGGTAAAGCACCAGTAGATATGGCATTAAAGGCTCAAAGTCCTGTCGTTAAAGATGCTATACTTGCTCAAAATGCTCCAGTAGGTTCTATAGGTTATCAAAATTTACCTTTAGCTGATAAACAAGCTATGCTACAAGCTTCTGCTATACCAGATACAACAGCAATAGCATCAAATGTTACAAAGGCAGAGCCAACATTTTTATCTAAATTAGGTGATGCTAAAGATGCAGTAGTAAGTGGATTAAAAGATAGATATAGTGGACTAGGAAGTTTTGATAAAGGTGCAATAATGAATTTAGGTAAAGATGTATTAACTGCAGATGTAGGACAATCAGCATTAGATATGGAACAAAAACAACAGCAAGCATTAGAAGACCAACAATTACAAGCTGCAGGTTATTCAGTATCTTATCCTAGTGGTTTTGGTACACAAAGAGTTATAAGAGATTCAAGTGGTGTTGTTACTAATTTAACTGCAGCAGAAATATTACAAAGAGCATTAGGTGGTGGTAAAATGCAATTTGCACCTCAAACTACTTTTGCACAAGTAGGTTCAGATTTTAAAGGAGCAAGTCCTGAAAAGATAGGACAAACTATAGGAGGTGCTTTAGGATTTGCTAAAGAAGGTGGATTAATAGAACTAGCTCAAGGTGGAGAATTTAGTGGTATGGTTCCTGGTCAAGGTGGTGGTATGGATGATAATGTTTATATGCCAATTAAAGAAGGACCAAAACAAGTAGGAACACTAGCAGTAAGTCCCACAGAATATGTAGTAGATAGTTATACTATGGCAGCATTAGGTGATGGTAACCCTGATGAAGGAGCAAAAGTTATGGATAAAACAATTAAACAAATTAGAAAAAAGGCATATGGTAATACACAGCAACCTAATGAGATAGATGGTTTAGCTGCACTAAAGCCTATGGCACAAGGAGTATAGAATGGCAATATTATCTTCATTATTTGGTTCACCAGGACAACAACAACCTGCAGTAGGTGCACAACCATTATCAACAGCAGAGATACCAAAACAGTTAGCACCTTACTATACAGATATATTAGGTAAAGCACAAGCACTATATGATAAAAGAGTTGAAGAAGGTTTTAAACCATATGAAGGTCCAACAATAGCTCAGTTTACTCCAGAGCAACAAGCAACCTTTACAGGTATAGCAGGACTACAAGGACAAGTAGCTCCTAAGTTTGCAGAAGCAGAACAGTTAACTAGAGATGCTGCAGCTCAAATTACAGGTGAACAAATACAAGAAGCTATGTCTCCTTATCAACAAGCTGTAACTGATATAGAAAAAAGAGAATCACAAAAAGCTTTTGAACAAAATGTATTACCTAAGATAAGAGCAGCACAAATAGCTCAAGGTTCTTTTGGTGGTACAAGAGGTACATTATTAGAAGCACAAGCATTAGCAGACCAACAAAGAGGATTAGCTGATATACAAGCTAAAGGTAGTGCTGCAGCATTTACAGATGCAAGAAAAGCATTAGAAGCTGAAAGAACACGTATGGGTCAAGGTGCTACACAGTTAGCTAATATAGCTCCTGCTGCATTAAAAACAGGTTTAGCAGAATTAGGTGCTCAACAAACTGTAGGTGAAGCAAAACAACGTCAAACACAAACAGCATTAGATGAAGCATATAGACAATTTTTACAAGAGAAACAAGAACCTTATGAAGCTATGCAAAAGTATCAAGCAGTAGTAACAGGTGCTCCATTAACTACAACACAGTTTGCACCTCCTCCTGCTCCAGGTCCATCATTAGGACAAACACTTATAGGTGGATTAGGAACTGCTGCAGGTTTATATGGAGCTTTTACAGGTAATAATCCATTAGCTGCTGTAGGTTTAGCTAAAGGTCAAACTGGTGGTGGTATTGCAGATTTAATACAAGCACAAGATGGAACAGGTGATGAAACAATTAGAAGGTCTAGAGTTGGACAATTTTTTGATAAATTTCCAAAAGATATTAAATTTAAATTTAGTGATTTTGTTCCTTTTAATTTAGATAAAAGTCTTGGTTCAGGTTATGATTATTTATTTGACCCAAAGTCTGCTGATAAATCTTTTACACAAATAGCAAAAGAAAAAATGGGTTTACAAGATGAAGTAAATGACCCTAATATAATAGTATCTGTAGGACCTGATGGAACTGTTATAAGAGAAAATATAAAAACTGGAGAAAGACAAGTACAAGAAAGTGAAGAAGCTACAAAAACTAAAGGTGGAGATGAAGGTGGTCCAATGCAAGGTCCTCCTTTACCTAAAGGTGGATTATCAAGTTTAGAAACAAAACCTGAACCTGAACCTAAAGCAGACCAACCTCCTCCTCCAACTGCTTATCAATTAAGAGAACAAGATATAGCAAGTAAAGAACAAGGTATTTTAGATTTATTAAAAGACAGAAAAGTTTCATTAGAAACAGAAAAAACAGATGCTGCTGATGCTGCATTTAAAAGACAATCAGCAAATATAGCTAAAGCCTTTGCAGAATTTGCTACTAAAGGTGGTCAAGGTAATATACTACAAAAAGCTATAGGAACTGCAGGTGATAATGTTGATAGATTTATGGCATCAAGTGATAAGTATAGAGAAGATATAAAAAATATTAATAAAGCTATAAGAAAAGGTGATATGGATGTAGCACAATTTGAATATCAACAAGTTAAAGATAAAGCAGCAAGAGATGATTCTAAAGAAGCTAGAGATTATACAAGAAAAACAGCTAAAGCTACAGCAGAATATCAAAGACTTAGAGATATACAAGCAGATAAATTTAAATCTGAAGAGTTTCAACTTAAAAGAGATGAAATTAATCAAAAAATTAGAGATGGAAAAAAGATAAAACCAAGTGATAGAAAAAATATTAAAGAAGAAGTTGCTTTTAAACTTGGTTATGTTTCAAAAGAAGGTGGTGGTTATACAACTGTTGATGGTGCAATTTTTGGTAAAGATGAAATAGAAGAAATAGAAAATCTTACAAAAGATATTATTGATATACAAAAAACAACAGGTTCAGGTTTTGATTCTGCTTATAGAATTGCTTTTGAAGCAAAAAATTTAGGTATTAGCCCTAAAGCTGCTTCAATACCTGCTACAAATCCTGATGGTTATGAAGCATTTATAAATGATACTAGCCCTAATGCAGTTGAAAATTTTGCTAATGCTGCAGGAATAACTATAGAAGAAGCTAAAAAATTAAAAGGATTATAATAAATGTCTAATAGTTCTCAAGAAAATCCTTACATTCAATATTTTAGTTCAGATGCAAAACCATTATCTGAGACTACAAATGTTAATCCTAATCCTTATAGTCAATATTTTGACACACAACCAAAATTAGATATAGATACTACAACAGATTTTTATAGAAAACCAGTAGGGTTTACTACAGACAAAGTTGTAGAAAAAAAAGATGTACCTATAACTAATGAAACAATTTTATCTAATGATAAATGGATAAGTGCAGCAAAACAAATATATAAAAATGAAAAAGGAAAAGATTTTAAAGGTCCTGATACTGAAGCAGGTAAATGGTTATTAAATAGAAGAGCAGCTTTTGAATATGATTTAACTAATGTTACTCGTACTGCATTAAAAGCAGATTCTTGGGATAATAAAACTAAAGAAGCTTGGAGTGATGCTATTGACCTTTATGATGAATTACCTATAAGTCTTGCAGGAACTAAAAGAGCTACTTTTCAAATGTTAACTGACCCAACATTTGTTGGAAGTTTAATAGGAGGTGTAGGAGCAGGAGCTATAGCTAAACAATTTGGACAAAAAGGAGCTGTTGTTGCAGCAAAGTTTTCAATAAAAGAAGCTATAAAAAAAGCACAATCTCAAGGATTAAAAGGTATTGCTGCAAGAAAAGCTGCAGCTAAAATAGTTGCTAAGAATCAAGCAAGACTATTTGCTGTTGAAGGTGGACTATATAGTGGAGTATATGATTTAGCTTATCAAGATACTTTAGTAGATTTAAATAAACAAGATAATATTAACATAGGTCAAACATTATTAGCTACAGGAATAGGTGCAGGACTAGGTGCTGCAGGTGGTTATGGTGGAACTTTATTAAATGAATTTATGGGAAGAAAAGGTGCAGCACAAGCACAAAAAAAATTAAAACCAAAAATATATGATGTTGCTGAAGAAAAAATAATAACAGATAAAGAAATAAAACCTAGAAAAAAACCAGGTAAAGTAACTGAAAGAGTTTTACAACAAACTCAACTTGCTAAAGGTATACAACAACCTATTAAAACAATATTATCTTATGGTTCTGGTAAAGTAAATAAAAGTACAGGCACTATAGATGAAGTAGAACAATTAAAACAATCAGGAGCTAAAGTAGATGCTTATGATTTAGATGCTAATATGCTAGATGATACAGGTATTAATTATAAAGAGCAATATAATCCTGATGCTTTATTTAAACAATATGATATAATACATGCTCAAGATGTTATACCAACAGGTAAACAAATTTCAGATAAAAAAATAAAAACTAGACAAATATTTGATGAAATAGCTGACTCTACTTTAGATAATGGTAGTGCGTTTATTAATGCACCTAAAGGTCAAAGTCCTAAATTAACAGAAAAGTTATTAAAAGAATCTTTTGAAATTGTTGATTTTGATAATGGTGTTTTTAAAGCTTCACAACCTATAAGAAAAATAACACAAGAAATAGCAGAAGATGGCACTACAAAAACATTTAAAGAAAAAGTATTATTAGCATTTGATTATGGTAAAAAGTTCTATAAAAGAAGATTAACATCTGATGCAGGAATGGGAGAACTTATAGGTCAAGCATCTAGTAGAAAAAGAAATAGATTAAAAAGAAGTGAAAGAGTTATTAAAAGAGGTGTAACTCAATTAGAAAATGCTTTAAATAAATTATATAAAGGTAATATACCTAGAGGAGTTGCTTTAAATATTAATAAATCTTTTACAGGTGACCCTAAAGCTTTTGATGAACTTGCTCCAGAGGTACAAAAAGTTGTATCTGATATGAGAACAGATATAAATAATTTTCAAAAAGAATTAGTAGATAGTGGTGCAATTACTGAAGGTGATTTAAAAGTACAAATAAAAGAAAGTATGGGTGATATAACAGCACCAGATAAAAGATATAGTTTATATATGAATACTTCATATAGAGTTTATGATGACCCTAACTATAAAGCATCAGAGGAATCTATATTAGCAGCTAAGAATTATTTTATAAATAAGTTTAGAGATAAAGATGCAGCTTATGATGCAGCTAAATCTTTAGCACCTAAACAAAGAACTAGAGAACAGAAAAAAATAATAGAAGAGTTTGAAGGTGAAAATGGAACAATAAAAGGTATTATAAATAAAATAACTAAAACTCAAGGAGATAATTTTTTAGAAGATATTACTAATATTTTAGAAGGTGTAGAAAGAACTGGTAATAGTTATAGAAAAGCTTCTAAAATTTTAACAGCTAGAAAAGAAATACCAAAAGCAATAAAATCATTATTAGGAGAATATCAAGACCCTATTACTAATTATGCTAATACTATAGCTAAATTATCTAATATTGCAGCACAACATCAATTTAATACATCAATTAAAAAAGCTGCTAGTAAAGTTGTAGGTAAATCACCTATATTAAAAACTGTTCCTAAAAAAGGTATTGACCCTGTTAAAGGTGAATATACAGTAGCAGTAGAAAGTATTCCAGGATTTACACCTATTGATATAGATGGTTTAGCTAAACCACTAAAAGATTTATATACTACTCCTGCATTTGCAGAAACATTACAAAATGGCACAGAGCTTGGTCAAGTTACTGGTAATATATGGAAAACATTTTTAGTATCAAAAGCTTTAACACAAATAGCACAAACTGCTTATAGTGGAGGTGCTATTGTTAGAAACTTTTTAGGTTCTAGTTTAATGTCTTTAGGTAATGGTTATATGAATCCTAGAGCTTTAGCAGAAGCAACAAAAGCTTTTCAAGCTATAGGAACTATGGCTCCAGAAGCAGCAGAAGCAGAGATACAAAAACTAATTAGAGCAGGTGTGTTAGATAGTGATACAAGAGCACAAGGTATTATTGAATTAGCAAAAGATATTGATGTTAAATCTTTTCTTGAGGGAAAAACTTTATTAAGAAAAGGTCAAGCTGTTAATGATAAAGTATTAAAGTTTTATCAATCTATGGATAATTTTTGGAAATGGTTTGCATTTTTAAATGAAAAAGCTAGATACAGACAAGTATTAATAGATGATGGTATTGACCCTGATTTTATTCCTAAAGCAAGTAGATTTACAGTTGGTACAACACAAACAGGATTATCTAATTTAGACCAATATGCTGCTAAAATGGTTAGAGAAAATATGCACAACTATGGACAAACATCTCAAGCTGTTAAGTTTGCTAGACGTTTACCTCTTGGAGACTTTATTGCTTTTAAAACAGAAATGTTTAGGACAACAAAAAATATTATTAAAAATGGTTTAAGAGATTTTAATCAAGGTCGTGCAGAAATGGCTAAAGGTATAATAAATGAACAGACTGGACAATTAAAAGGAAAAGCATTACGTGATGCAGGTGCTAAACGATTAGGTGGTGCAACTGCTGCTGTATTTGGTACATCAGGTATAGCTGCTGCTACAGCAACTTTATCTGGATTAGATGAAAAAGTAAGTCCTGATAGTGATTTTACAAAACAAGAAGCTATAGAATATTTTGACCCAGATTTTAGTAAAGGTGCTAGATATTTATATTTTGGTGATATAAAAGATGGAAAAGGATTTAGATTAAATTTAAGTTACATTGACCCTTGGGCATTAATGAAAGACCCTTTACTTGCTATGTATTCTAATTTTGAAACAGGTGATAAAGCTTCAATTGCTTTTGATAATAGTTTTAGAGACCTTATAAATTCAGGTAAAAACACTTTTGGTTTAAGTATTTTAACTGAAGCTATTGGTGATATTATTTATAATCAAGACCAATTTGGTAGACCTATAAGTGAAAAAGAAGGATTAGGTTATTTAGGTGATGCAACAATAAGAATAGGTGAAGCTTTTACTCCTGGTACTGGTAAAGCTTTATATAAAGTAGCAGAGTCTTTAGGACCTGGAGTTACTAAAGCAAATATAGAAAGAGATTTTTTTAGAGAACTAGGTGGTGCTTTAGGAATAACTATAGACAAATATGATATAAATAAACAATTAGGATTTAAATCATCACCCATTACAACAAAAATGAAAGAAGCAAATAAAGCTTATGAAAAATTATATAGAGATTATAGAGGTGCAGACCCTGATGGATTAGTTCAAACATATAGAGAAGGACAAGAAATAAAATATAGACAAGCTCAACAACTATATAAATTAATTCAAGCAGCTTTAGGAACAGGTTTAACTAAAAAAGAAATTGAAAAAGCAATAACAAAAGATGGTATCTTTCCAAGTTTTTATAATAAACAAATGATAAGTACATTTGTAGGTAAAGGTACTTTTTTACCAGACTTACCTTATAATAGAAATTTAGCAAAATGGAGAGCAGAAACTATAAAAGAAGCAAAAAAAAGAGGAGATGAATTACCTTCAATAAAAGATATTAAAGATAATTTAAAAAATATATATAAAGGTTTTGTTAATCAACCACTAGATGTTTACAAAAAGGAGCAAGAATAATGGCAGATATGACTATGATATGGAACGCAATATTAACTATGGCTATAGGTGGTTTTCTTTGGTGGATACGTTCCACATCTGGTGCTATAAGCAAAGTAAAAGATGAGTTATCTAAGTCTAAAGAAAACATGGCACTTATGTATGCCACTAAAGAAGATGTTAAAGATGATATGACACAGCTTATGCAAAGATTTGATAGGCTTGAAAGTAAAATTGATGACATGATAAGAAGACAATCTAACAAATAAAGGAGAATACAATGAGAATGAGTACAAAAGAAAAACAAAAAAGACTAATGGAAGTAGGTAGAAAAGGTGGTTTATCTACAACTATTGGTGCTGCAAAGAAAAGAAAAATGAAAACTTTTAAAGATAAAAAAGGAATAGAAAAAGCTGCTGTGACTAAAGAAGATATGCAAAAAGCAGGTTTTACATCTTTTGGTAGAGAATCTTTAGGAAGATATTTAAGAGGATTAGGTCCTAAAAAGAAAACAACACCAATATTTGATGAGCCTATGGCTATGTCTAAAAAAGGAGGACAAATAAGTAAAGCTAAAAAAGGTGGAAAAGTCTACAACAGAAAAAATGGTGGAGACTTAATGGTTGCTTCTTCTTATAAAGGTTTTTAGTATGCATACTAGATGGAGATATTTCTCTGAAGATGAACTAAGATGCCAAGGCACAGGTGAGATACATATGGATGAAAAGTTTATGAATAAGCTTGATGAACTAAGAGATAAACTAAAACAACCCATGACTATTAGCTCTGGTTATAGAAGTGAATCACATAATATAGCTATAGGTGGTAGTAAAAGGTCAGCTCATTTAAAAGGTTGTGCTGTAGATGTTGTATGCTCTGGACATAAAGCTTTTGAAATAGTTAAACTAGCTATGGAATTAGGCTTTACAGGTATAGGTGTTAAACAAAATGGAGTACATGCTAAAAGATTTATACATCTAGATACTATGCCTAAAAAATCAGTAACGAGTCCAAGACCTTGGATATGGTCTTATAAATAAGGAGATGATGTGGACCCTATATCAGCTATTGGTGTTGCTACGACTGCATATAATGCGATTAAGAGAGGATTTCAAGTTGGAAAAGAAATTGAAGGTATGTCCAAAGACCTTAGCAGATGGATGGGTGCTATTCAAGAGGTTAAAGAGGGTCATAATAAAGCAAAAGGTAGGTCTTTTGGTTCTGTTGAAGAGGAAGCTTTAGAATCTTTTGCTGCTCTTAAAAAAGCACAGCAGATGGAAAATGAACTTCGTAACTTTGTTAATTTATCTTATGGTCCTAATGCTTGGAATGAAGTAATTAGAATACAAGTAAACATAAGAAAGAAAAAAAAGGAAGCAATAGTAGAAGCTAAAAGAAAACAAACACAAATGATAGAGAATACTATTCTTGGTGTTCTTGTGATATTTTTTCTTGGTGCTGTGGGTGCTGTTCTATATTTGATTCTATCTGTTGATTAAAGTTACATCTGCTAATAATATTTTCTACTTTCTTTTTACCTAATACATTTAAACATTCTATTATACTAGCTTCAATACCCTCCTCAGATATATCAATATCATTATCACTTTTAGCACCACGTACTCTAGATAATAATTCTAAAGCTTTAATAGCAACATTACCATGACCATTATTTTTTGCCATAGTATATTGTTGTTCTAATTCAGATACAACATCAACATTTGTTTCTAGTTCTTGTTCAAGTTCATAGATTCTTTCTTTAACTTCATCACTTTGTAATAATCTATACCCTTGATTGTACGCAGACTCTGCAGAATATCCTGCAGACTTTGCAGCTTCTGTTGCATTTCTATGTAAGATATAGTTTTGTGCAAACTTTTCTTGTTTTTCATTTAATGCCATTTAGATACCTATATTAGTATAAGAACTAAACCTGCAATAAGTCCAGTAATAACTGCATGTAAAACTAATTCCATATATCTACTCCTATTGTTTCTTAAATATGTTTTAATATTATATATTGTTTTTAAATAATTCATCTGTATATCCTTACTTTTGGATTATTAGCATCTACTTCTATAGGCTTACATATAGCTTTATATTTAGCACCACCAGGTACAGCAGGTTGTCTCATTAATGTTCTTGCAAAATATCTACATCTGTTAATATCTGCAAATATCATATTACTTTCTTGTTGTACTTGACCTAAGTATAATACTAATAAAAATACTGTTGTCACTTTAAATTATCTCTTGCTACATTCTTTGATTTTTCAAATGACCTCATTGCTCCAAGTCCTAAAAGTGACATAACTAATGTTATTAATCCTTCTACTTCTAACTGTGGAGGTATCATTTCTGGAAACCATATACCTGTAAACCAAGTTAAAATTGGTCCCACGAAGAACTGCCATAGAAGCCCAAGACAACAGACCCACATTATTGCAGGGCGAGCTCCAGAAACAAATAAGCTAGGATGTTTAGCTTGTTCTTTGTTTACCTCTATTTGTGATTTAGCTAATTCTTGTGCATGTTTTTCTGCCATAGTAGACAGGTCATGAGCAAGCTGCATTTGTTTATCTTTATCTTTTATGAACTTACCAAGTAATTTACTAGCAGGTCCTATTAGTGCAGTTAGTGCCATTATTTTTTCTCCTTTTTAATACAATTAACATGTGTTCCTTCTTTAGCATTACATACTGTATATACTTTTGTGTTATTAAATTTATTCCAAATATTTCCTATCTTATGTCCCCACCATTCAGGATTAAATAAAGATATATGCACATTCTTACCTTTAAATTTACCTTCTTTAAAATG
>Ga0209348_1001448_pt1 | contig 11521 bp, 10 predicted proteins | sample ETNvirenome_2_30_FD_184065 | JGI IMG/M metagenome (GOLD analysis project Ga0209348, IMG submission 184065) | Marine viral communities from the Pacific Ocean - ETNP_2_30 (SPAdes) (version 2) | ecosystem: Environmental > Aquatic > Marine > Oceanic | place: Pacific Ocean | collected 2013-06-22 | reverse complement strand
AGCTAAAATATTATCTGGCACAAGTGATTTAACACCTGTTTCTGTTGGTTTTTTTGATGGAACCATAATATTTTTATTAAAAAATCTTTGTAATGCTAAACTTTCCATTGGTGGATTTTTAACACTATCTGAAAGAATCATAGTATTTTTAGGATCATCAACTAATTTTCCATCAACTAATTGTAATTTATTAAACCTAGACATGTCTTTTGGTTTTTTAAAAGAATCACCAATCGCTGCTAATATTCCAAGTAAACCTAAAGGCACTGCACCTCTAGTTTCTGCAAAGTCTTCATCGTCTGTATAAAAACCTAATGGCCCTGTTCCACCTGGACCTCTTGTTGGTTCAAAGGTAGGTGTGCCAAAAGCAGATAACCCTTTAATACCTCTATAACCTGTTGCACCTCTACTAAATAAACCTCCAAACAAACTTGGTTGACCATAAGACTTATATGCTGATCCCACATATTTATCTTTGTAAGTGCCAGTTTTTGGATCAAGCACTCTCATATATTCTGGTAAATTACTGTATTGTTTTGTTCGTGGTCCTTTGGCAGCTGTTTGTCCTACAACTAAATTACCAGTTAAAATATCTTTAACTCTTTGTTTATCGTCATCTCTTCTACCACCACCGCCAGCTGGGCCTCCTTTATCATCAGGACCTCTAGGACTTGCATCAAATCCTCCTAAATCTCCCTGTAAAGACATAACTCCACCAGGACCTTTATTTGGTTTACCTTTTAATGATCCATAAATATTTGCATCTAAAAGTATTTTTTGTTCTCTTGGTGTAATATAAGCTAATTCTGCTACAACGTGATCTGGATCTGATAACCATTTTTTAGGGACAGTCACAGTTTCTTGTTTACCTAAATAATTTTTACCACCCCCTTGATTTGCAGGTTTTATTTTTTTCTTTTCTGTAGGAGTTAATCTTCTATCTTTATATTTAATTTTTTTATCTACTGCCATTATCTACGTCCGTCTGGTTGTATATCTAATCTAAAAGTTCCTAATTTCCAACTTTGATTAGTTGCCGTATTTTCTATTTTTAGCGCGATAGCTCTAGCTCTTGCACGAGTGTCTACCTTATCAGTAGATGAGCTGATTGTAAATGGTCCTAATGAAGAACTTGATTGAGTATTATTAGGATAATTACGCAGATTTAAGGTGACTCTAGTATCACCAGTTTGAGATATAAAGTCTGGTATGAACCTTCTTATTTTCATTATAAACTCACCATCACCTCTAGTATCAGCCATACCAGATTGTTGATTACCTACAATCCTTTGTGTAATATCAAAATCTCCAGATTCTATGCTAGCTGCTATTACAGTTGTTGCTCCACCTCTAACTTGATCTGTTCCTGTTTCATGTTGATAGTATGTTGTTCTACCTTCAGTGTTTCCTACAACATCAAAAGAACTATCATTAGCGCTATCATATTCTGTTGCGTGTGGTAAACCAAACACAGCAGAATCTCTCCACATGGTTCTAGCAAGAGTGCCCACAGTCCAAACAGGTCTTTGTGGTGATGAATCAAAATAATTATATGTAACCATCTTATTTACAACTGACGACGAAGAGGTTGGATAAAACCAAGTAACCTCACCAAATAAATTATTTAAACCAGCAGATACCATTTGGTTTCCAGAGGTTAGATTTATATCATCAAAAACAAAATCTTCTACTAAACAAGGTAGTGATTCTAATTTACCAGCGTATCTAAAGAAACCATTCTCTGACATCCAATATGCAGAACCATCAACTTCTACACATGCATTCTGTCCAACGAGTCCACAGTTTGTACCCACCTGTGAAAAAGCAAACGTAAACGGAGATCCAACAAAACGTTGTGTAAATAAAGCTGTATCAGTCCAAACATATAATGCATCACGACCTCTGATTGCTCCTCTGATCTGTGATCCGTCGGCCAGTCTTTGTGTGCCAGCTGTATTGGTTGCTGTTGGCGTATATGTGTTAATATCCTCTTGATCAGAGAATCTAATAAACATATCATCTTGAGTTCCCGCATCCCCTATTGTTGTTTCTGTTCCATAAAATACTAAGTGTCTATCAGGTGTAGATACAACCATGTGTCTTGATGCAGTTGGTGCACCAGTTATAATAACAGCTCTTGTCGCTGTTGCATTTGCTAAACTAGAATCCCAAGAAAACACTGCACTGTCATGAATTAAACAAATGGCTTTGTCACCAAAATTATCAATAGACCACATGCCTGGTTCTAGTACTAAGTCACCAGATGCAGCTTCTCCCCAACCAACAAAATTTGTTGTACTGGTAATTGTTGCACTTGCACTGTGAGCTGCTTTCGTTGTTCCACCTACTTCTCTTGTTACACCTGTAAGTTCTCCTGTAGCTGCAATACCTGTATAAGAAATTTCTTCACTATCTATTTGTAAAAAGTTTGTTCCTGCAGTTGGAAATTGTGAGGCATCTACTAATATAATACCTGTTGTTGCAGTGTCCGTAATACCATTTTGTAATGTAGTTGTTGGATTACCAGCAACTGTGCCACCCCAAGATCCTAGTGACCAACCAAAACCTTTTGCTTGTACAGCTGGACCTACTGGATAATAGTGCTGTACTCTAATACCACCTGATGTTGTTGCACCAGATCCTGATTCATTAGAGGGCATAGTAATAGTTAATGTCGTGCTAGTAGGTACAGATGTTACCATAAATTTTTTATCTTTAAAATCTGCTTCTACAAAGTTTGAATTAGTAATAGATGAAAAATTATCTAATAATATTATGTCATTTTCAGATATGTTATGTGAGCCAGAGAAAGTTATTGTAACTGTTGGTGATCCGTTAGTCGTGGTAAATGCACTTGTAAGCGTTGTTGTGGATTTAATAGGGTGTATATCATAATAAACACCTCCAGAGAAAGCATATAAAATTCTATTTGTACCGATGATTGCGTACTTTCTAGCTAAACTGTTTACAAAATGATGTAGTCCTCGACCAGCACCTGTAAGATTACTCTCCCCTAATTGTTTCCAACCACCTATTTTTTCAGGTGTTCCGTAACGAAACCTTACATTATCACAGTCTACCCACTCACCCTCTGCTCCAGTTGGTGTGACTTGCTTGTTTATACCTGGCTGAAAACCTATCTTTTGTAGCATAATAATCCATTATACCCATTTTATGTTTAATTAATAGATTAAAAGCAGGGAGAGGGTGTGGTGGTGTCTCTCCCTACCAGCCTATTGTATAGACTATTTTGTAGTTTTAGTCAACTTTGCACCTTTAAACCATGCAGGTAAACCTATCATAGGTCTTTTGTCTAAGGAGTTTTCTTTTGCCATTTTAGACCCTGCTTTATTGTAATGCAAAAATACTTGACCACAATCTTTACCTGTAAATTCTTCTCTCCAATGTTCTAAATCACACCCAGAATATATTAACATATCACCTGGTTTTAAAGTTATCTTAATTCCTGCTTGACCTTTTTTACCTGTAGGATCTAAATATATTGGCCAATCATCACCACCTAAATTTAATGTTGTAGATATTTCACATGAATATCTATCTTTATGTCTAGCTAACACATCACCTTCTTTATATATTCTTGCATAAGAATATGTTTCAGATAATTTTAATCCTGTGTGTTTTTCCATAACAGGTTTTACTTGTTGTAGTAAAGTTTCCATAGCCATATCACCATAATGTGAGTATGTGTTTGGAACTTGCTCATCATTCCATATACCCCAATACTCTGTAAACGGTGATATATATCTTGTATCAAATAATGCTTTAGCTACATTTCTTTTATTTAAAAAATAATTGTATACAAAATTCGCTAATTCTTTTGATATTGCACTTTTTAAAACACTATATTTATTTTTTTTGAACGACATCTAAAACTCCTTTTGGTATTGCTTGGCAGTTCCAATGTATAAACCTAAATGGTTCATAGCCCATATCAACTACATATTGATGTGGCATATACGATGGAAAGAATATCATCCTACCTGGTTTAACTTTATAATGAACTTGTGAACTTGCATATGTGACTTTTGATTTATCTTTTTCTGGTAAAAGATTCATAACATTACCTGGTCTTGGATCTTCAAATAAAGGAAGAGATGTTACTTCTGATGCTTTTAAAAAATAAAAACCAGATATGTGACCATTCCAATGTGTGTGTAAAGTGTGGTGTCCACCACCTTTTTTAGCAAACTCTTGCACCCATAATTCTGTAGTAAACAATTGATAATTTGTTAAATCAAAACCCATCTCTAATAATAAGTTATGTGCTGTTGCCCCTACATAATCTTGTAATTCTTTAAATTTAGGATCACCAATTAATGATGTTGAATGAAACACGTGACCCATATCACCTTTATCACCAAATTTTTTGTTTCTTGTGTCTATTTGTTTTTTTAAATTTTTTTGTGATTCTTTTATATATTTGTCAGATGCTTTATTTAATTTTTTAACAAATTTAGGCTCATCTGCCCACCATATAGGACATTTAAAATATTCTTCTAATTGTAATTGTTTTGGATAACTCATCTATAAGGCCATCCTAAATTCCAAATAACCAGACTATATCTAGATCCTTTTTTTACAGGACATACTCTGTGCCATACAAAACCAGGAAATACAACTAAAGAACCTTTTGGTAGTATCTCCGTGCATTTTCTAATGTTTGGTTTTTTATCTGGATCCATGTTTCTAAAATCAAATTCTAGCTCACCGCCTTTGTAATCTTTTGGATCTGATAAAGTTACAGTTACAGATAATTTTCTAATTTTACCATGCGATGGATCATTCGCATTTTCTCTAATATAAGGTCTATCCCAACCATCACAATGCCAATCATAAAATTGACCTTTTTCATATTTTGTAAATTGACAAGACTCACTAAAGTCCCATTGAAAATTCCAACCTGCATTCGCGTTTGCTTGGTGTATGTAAGGTTGTATCTCTTTATAAATCCACCTATCATTCATCCAAACAATGTTTGAATCTCTTTTCTTTTTTAAATCTTTTATTTGTTTTTGATTTAATTTTTTATCACCCATGCCACCAGTCACAGCCATTTGATCAGAAATAGATTTACCATATTTAACTATGTCATCACAAATTCTAGCAGGAATTGCTGATTGAAAAAACCAATAGTAATTTTGTAGGTTCATATATCTTTATGAACTTAATATAACATTTGTTATTAAGAAGTCAATGTTCCTGAAACTGTGAATTTTATTAACTTTGTTCCTGATGGTCCACATACAATTGAATTAGTTCCAGGTGAAACTGCCATACCACATGCAACAGCATTAGGCACTCTTAATACAACTATACCAGGTCCACCGTTTCCACCATCTCTATCTGGAACAGAACAAGATAAATAGCCTCCACCACCTCCACCGCCAGTGTTAGCAGTTCCAGCACCACCATTCTGAGGTGCCGAAGCACCTGCTCCTCCACCTCCTGAGCCTCCTGCTCCTGGATTATGAGAAGCTGGATTTGGATTTTGTGCATAAACTCCAGATCCACCACCACCTGCAAATACTCCACATACACCAACACTTGTTCCAAAAGTTGGACTAACATCTTTACCTGCTCCACCTGCACCAGATGTATTTCCTGATGGATTACCTCCAGCTCCACCTGCTCCACCACCACCAGCAGCTAATCTTGTTCCACAACTTGGGCTGTTTGTTCCTCCTGGATTACCAAAACCAAAAGTTCCTGAATCTCCAGGTTGACTTGGTTGAGTGGCTGAACCACCAACTGCACAATTACCTCTATTTGAACCACCACCAGATCCACCATCTCCAGCTCCTGGACCACTATTACCTGCTCCACCACCTTTTGATGTTAAACCACCAAAAGTAGTATCAGCACCTGTTACACCAGTTGCAGGTCCAGGTGCAGCTGTTGCACCACCTCCAACTACAACATCTAATGAGCCTGCTTCAATAACTCTTGATTCTTGAAATATTAATCCACCGCCACCACCACCACCAAGACCGCAATGAGAACCACCACTACCACCACCTGCTACCATTAATAAATCTGCTGTAAATGTTCTTTTAGGCCATGTTCCTTGATTCGTGGCACTAAATTGACTTTGCATTGACCAAATACCACTTGCTTTACTTAATTCTTTTACTATTACTATTCCTGAGCCACCATCACCACCATCTCTACAATCTGGTGAAGGGGTTCCTGAACCAGAACTACCGCCACCTCCAGTGTTAGCATCACCATTATTGGCAGTGCTACCACAAGAATTTGTTGGTGCTCCACCACCTGATCCACCACTATTTCCTGATGTACCACCAGCTCCACCACCGCCAACAGCTGATACAGGTGCTCCTGGATACTCTGATGAAATACTTAAACCTGCACCACCAGTATTTCCTGATGCTGCAGCAGTCGCTCCACCTCCACCACTTTTAGCCCCTGGATTTCCTTGAGGAGGGTCTACAGGAGGTGTATTACCTGAACCACCTGGTGAATTACTTGGCCCTGCATTTGATCCACCACCAGATCCTCCGTCTGCTCCACAACCAGGACCTGGTATAGAAGCTCCACAACCTCCACCTCCTCCTCCACCACCAGTTGATGTATAAGTTGTTCCACAAACTACTAAACTTGAATTAGAGCCACTAGCACCTCTTGCTCCAGAGGGCGCACCACCTGCTCCACCACCTCCAATAGTTGCTGCTCCTAAAGCAGTATTACCTTTTGTTTGTATTTCTAAATTTCTAACGCCACCAGCTCCACCACCTGCAGCTGCATCGTCTCCACCTCCACCACCACCTGCAGCGATTAAAGCTTTAATAAGCCTTGTGCCAGGTTGTGTAGTAACAACACTTGGTGCACTAGATGTTTTTGATGTAACTTTACCTTTTCCAAACGAAGTCTTATTGGTTTTTCCAATTACTCCACCATTTGCTGAGCCAGATTTATTTCTTGGCATTTAAGTGTCCTCCTATGCGGACACCCAAGCTGTGCCGTTCCAATCGTAAACTGTTGGTGTTTCCGCTTCGTCGTTTGATTTAGTTGCTTCCCAACCTTTTGTGTTGTCAGCGTTATATTTTGTTTCGTTCCAAGTAATTAAATAGTTAACATCACCTTCTTGTGTAACTGTTGGAAATGTTATTGGTGCTTGCCAATCATCATCAGAATCTAATGACCAAGATGCGTGAGGTTGTTTTGATAAAAATTTATCTTTTACAGGATCGTAAACCATTCCAATTCCTGCATATTTTTTTCTAAAATTATGATTATAAGAAGTTTGTTTCCAAATACCACCTTTGAAAAAATCAACACACCATGTTTCTCCATCAACATGCATGTCATTTTCTCCTAATGGTCCCGCTGCTGTTTCTACGTCGTTACCTACAACAACAACTCTTTGTACTACTTGATGTGAATCTGACGTAAATCCAGTTGGATCTGTCATTACTTTTAATTCTGCAAAATGTGCCATATTCTTACTCCTTAAAAATTATATTTATAATTTAATTTTAACTTATAGTCAATGTCCCAGATGCTGTAAATGTAGCTATTTTATCTCCACCTGGATGAGTTGAAGTTGAACCTCCAGGAGTTACTGTAAACGTAACTTCACTTGGTCCTCTAACAACGACAATACCTGATCCACCTGCTCCACCTTTATTTTTACAAGTTCCACCACCAGTTACGTTTTGTGGTCCTGAACCTCCACCACCACCTCCAGTGTTTGCTGTACCTGCAGTTCCATTTGATAAATTTCCACCTGCTCCACCACCGCCAGCTCCACCAGCTCCTGATCCACCACCATTCCAACCACCACCGCCACCACCGCCAGCGTATGTAACATCTGATCCTGTAATTGTATTTGGTGCGCCTGCACCTCCTGCTGTTCCGTCGTTACCACTTGGATTATTTGACCCTGCAGCTGTTGCTCCACCACCACCAGAGGCTCCTCTAGATGGGAAAGCTCCCATAGTTCCACCGTCATTTCCTTGAGGAGGATCTACGGGTGGTGTATTTCCTGAACCAGGTGCAGGATTGGGTCCTGAACTATATGCTGAAACTCCACCACCAGATCCACCATCACCACCTACACCACCATTACCTAGTCCTCCACCACCTCCACCTGCTGATGTTATTGTTGAAAAAATTGAATTACTTCCTGAAGCTGCTGTTTGGCAACCTGCTGGAATAGGTGTAAAATCTTGTGCAGCACCAGCACCAACTGTGATGTCATAATCACCTACCTCCAATACTAACGCTGATCCTTGTAAAGAACAGGGTCCAAATCCTGATCCTCTGTAACCACCAGCTCCACCTCCACCACCAGAGAATGATGATGAACTACCAGGAGCATGTCCTTTTCCTGCTCCACCACCAGCTACTACTAAATAATTAATACCTGCTACTTTTCTCTTAATCCAGTTATTAGATGCTACTTCATCAAATACTGTATTCATGTCCCAAACACCTGATGCACATTTAAATGATTCTTTTACTACAACAATTCCTGGTCCACCATTCCCAGCTCTTCCACCACCGCCACCACCCGTGTTAGTTGTTCCAGGTGTTCCAACACTACCAGCATTTCCAGCTCCCCCACCACCTGGTCCACCTGCTCCTGGTGTTCCACTACAAATATTTCCACCGCCACCACCTGCATAAGTTACACAACTCCCTGTAATATCGTTTGCTGTTCCATTACCACCATTACCAGCACTATTTCCTGGCACCACTGCGTTAGCTCCTGTACCACCAGCTCCGCCACCGCCACCACCTGCTCTAGCCACTCCTGGTTGTCCATCACCTGCACCACCAGCATTTCCTTGAGATGGGCTGACAGAAGGAGTATTTCCTGAACCACCAGATTTTGGAGTTGATCCAGAGGAAGATCCTCCGCCACCAGATCCTCCATCTGCTCCTTGAACAATTGCTGTTGTTGAGCTTTCATTTCCACCACCGCCACCACCTGCAGATGTTACAGGACCAAAAGTTGATACACTACCATTACCATTAGGTGCAGGATTTCCTGGAGAAGGTGATCCACCGCCTCCAACGGTTACTGTCATTCCATTTGTAATAGAAACACAAGTTGCGGTTCTAAGGCCGCCACCACCACCTCCACCGCCGCCAGCATCGTGTCCTCCAGCTCCACCTCCAGCTACAACTAAAATTTCTGGTGCAGTTGTTGATTGACAGGTCGCTATGTTAAAAGTTCCTGATGAAGTAAATGATGTTACTTTTGTTTTTGGTGTATTTAGATCTTTTGTAGGTCCAATTATTCCGCCATTGCCAGCCATAATTTAAACCTCCTACGCGTCGTCTATAACTTCATATGAAACAAAAAGCGTTAAATCTGAAGCTGCGCTTGCTCCACCTTCTAATACGTCACCTTCCTCTAGATAGATAGGTGTGTCTAATAAAACTAAAACCGCATCAGCTGGAACTGAAACAGTACTAGCTATTTTAAAAAGGGCTCCAGATACAGATGATCCTGTTGCTGCTGAAGTTCTTGTTGCCTTATCAATTCCTACAGTTACATCAGCTGCATTTGTTCCGTCAATGTTTGCGACTGAAATTCTATTAATTTTTACTAATTTATTTGATGCCACAGTTATTAAAGCTGTAGTAGTAGTTGTGTCCAATTGAAAACCTTGGGACTCTCCTATGATTGATGATACCGATACTATATTTGGTGCTGCCATAATTTACTCCTTTTATCCGAATACGATTGCCATTGCAATAGCTTTTCCTGTTGAAATTCCTGCAGTATCAAAGCTTAAAGTTCCAGAACCATTTGTAACTAACGCTTGTCCACTTGTACCATCGCCCGCTGGAAAGGTTAAGGCATCAATAGTGACCGTCCCTGACCCTTTTGGTTGGATTGATACACCAATATTAGTGTCCCCACCAGATGCAGTAAGTGTTGGTTTGTTTCCTGTAGCTGCATTTGCGTATGTTAATTCATTAACCGCGGAACTTGTAGCTGTTAATAAAAATAATTCATTACCATTCGTATCTAAAATAGATGTTCCAATTTTAGGTGATGTTAGAGTTTTGTTTGTTAAAGTGTCTGTCGATGATGCAGTTATAAATCCTGTATCATCAATATCTGGGTTCGTACCATCGTTTGCTGTAGCATAAACCATTTTAACTGCGCCTGGAGCAAGAGTTACACTATCTCCTGATCCCGATACATATTTAAATACTACGTTTTGTGACCCACTTGTTGAATTTTTTAATACATAAAAAGTTTGAACATCTAAAGGAATAGTAACGTTTCTAGATGCTGAAATAGTTCCAGTAAATTCTATAACTCTATGCGCAAGAGTTGCACCTGTTCCACCATCTGTTACAGATAAATCTGTATCTCCAGAATCTGATACGGCTTGTGTAGTAAATCCACCAGTAAGTTGTTCTATGATTTGTAAGTTTGTATTAGTCTTTGTACCCCATGTACCAGCGTTTTCACCAGTTGCTTGAAGTTCAACACCTAAAGGTGTAAATGTTGATGCCATAAATTATCTCCTATGCAGCGTCACTATAACTTGTATTTGATCCAGTTGCAACATCCGAATATGTATCATTCGAACCAGTTGATACATTACTATAAGACGTATTTGAGCCAGTGTCAACATCTCCATATGCAAAGATATTAACGGTTCCAATATTAAATGTAGCAGATTGACCAGTTAATCCAACCTGCATGTCTACTGGAGATATTGAACCCACACTAGCACTAAATGACTGACCAGTTAATCCTAGACCTTCTTCAATTGTTAGAGATCCAACACTTGCTGTAGCTGATTGACCAGTTGGTTGAGCCACAGCTCCCCCTAATCCAATGATAGATCCTAATGTAAATTCTGCTGATACACCAGATAATATAGCTGTAGCATTTGGTAATGTTACGCTTCCTAAACTTGACGTAAATGATTGACCAGAAGGTGATACTGTTACATCAACAATGGCTTGAGTAGTTCCTTGAGCAGAGGTAATTGATTGACCAGATACTATTACAGTATTATTAGGAGCTACAGCAGATCCTAAACTTGATGTAAATGATTGACCTGTTAAACCAATAGTCATATCTGCAGGCGTTATTGCACCAACAGATGTAGTTATTGCGCTTGATGTTAAACCTTGGTGAACATCATCTACAGTTAATGATCCAACAGAAAACGATGCAGATATACCCGATACAACTACAGGATTAAAAGCTGCACCTTGTGAAGATGTAATAGACTGACCACTTAAACCTACAGTCATATCTACGACTGTTGGTGATCCTAAACTGGATGTTATTGATTGGCCAGTTAAGGTAATAACTTGATTAGAAGTTTGTCCCCAGGCACCACCACCATTCCAGGCTTGTGCGCCCCAACCAGTTTTTAAAGTTGTTGCTTGGTTCCAATTAGCCTGTCCGTAGGTTAATCGGCCCCATCCTGAAGTTACCGACATGGTCGGCCTCCTATGCTAATCTGATTATTGCGTTACTTGCGTCTGCTGCAGGAAACTC
>Ga0209348_1001447_pt1 | contig 11523 bp, 10 predicted proteins | sample ETNvirenome_2_30_FD_184065 | JGI IMG/M metagenome (GOLD analysis project Ga0209348, IMG submission 184065) | Marine viral communities from the Pacific Ocean - ETNP_2_30 (SPAdes) (version 2) | ecosystem: Environmental > Aquatic > Marine > Oceanic | place: Pacific Ocean | collected 2013-06-22 | reverse complement strand
AATATTAATATCTTCATCTGCTATGTTTTCAGTTATAAGCGTGTTTACTATGTTTCCGAGAGCATATCTCTTTACAGTGTTTTCAATCAGCTTAAACCTGCTGTCATCTTTGATTTCATTCTTAATGACTTCTACCGAGTTATCATCTGATAGATCATCAATTAGATAGCACATGTAATTTGAATATGTTTGAGACTTAACGCTTGTGATGCACTTCTTTAGCCACTCACCTGCGTTATAGAACGGAACAATAAAGTTAAACTTATTGTGTTCTCCGCTTGAAGGTCTTGGAGTTTCCAAGTTCCAAACATTTTCCACGGTTGACCAAAAGACAGAAACCCTTGACTTTAGATATTCCAAGATCGTCTCTCTACTCTGGAACCAATCTTCGTGTCTGTGTTGGACATTATCATTCAAAATCAACTCACACCCCAAGAGCTTGGCCTCAATCGTCAATCGAGGGCATGTATCGCGACCGGGAGGGATATAGATTAAACCTCTTGAAACGGCCAATTTTTGCAACAAGTCTTTGTGCCCCAAGCCCCACACCAATTCGTAATTTAAATTGTTTTTTTCCGCGTATTTGACCGCCGAATCTCTACCTTTTACCCATGAGTTTGAGTTTAAGATAATCCACTTGTCGTTCTTTTTACCGTGGTCTAGACTCTCAATATATTCAATTGTTTTGTCGGATAGAACGGAGCTTAAAACTCTGGTGTTCTTATTGTCTAAAAATGGATAGTGATCACAGTAAGCTTGCTTTTGTGCTTCAGACATAAACCAGAGAGCTTTGGCTTTCTTAAAAAAGATTGAGACCACCTTCCCAACTCTCTGGGTATGGCAGTCACAAGTTCCTTCCGCAGCGATATGCTTCTCTGGAGATCTATATTTGCAATATTTATAATCATATTCTAATACAGAATAGGTAAGGTTTTTGGCAGCGTATAGAACACACTCTTCTTTGAGAGCACTAAAGTTACCAAAAACCCAAAACTTATCAGAATGATCTTGCATATGCTTAAGAGTAATAGAACGGGCGTGGGCTTTGATTACAGGCATAAAACTACCTTGTATAATAGCCTCTGAAGTTAACTCGCCGCCCCCAACATAGTCCTCAACAAACATATCAGAAACGAATATTATCAATTTATTCCTCGGATAGTGAACTGAAGAGGGCGTCAATCTCTTCATCGGATGCGGTATCATCTTGATAGATCGCATCACAAAAGCCTTGATAAAGTTTCTCTAAATTAAACTTCTCGGCGTTCAAGGCTTGTAGCTCCTCTGCGGTGCTTTTTGCGGCTTCCCAGTTCTTGTAAGTTTTTCTCAAGGTCATTTTATAACTTCCTTGATCTGCATACGCCCACATTGAATCTTTTTGGATTACTCCATCCCATACGGCGGAATCTTGAACTGGGGATATAGAATACTCTACAGACTGAAAATAGTCTTTCAAGTCGTGGTTTAGAAAGTCAACTTGCCCTGACCATCCAATGGTGATAATCGGCAGTGCCTCTCTGGCTGCTTCGAACATGGGCAAACCAAAACCTTCTCCATGAGCAATATTTATCATTGCTTTAATTTTTGGATTTGTATATAAACCGGTCATCTGTCCGGCAGTTAGGTCTCCATGTAAAATATAAACTTTACACTTTCGATCTTTGTATTTATCGAGCATGTTTTTAATTGTTGGCTCTAGATGTTCCCAATCCATGATTGAATTAGATCTTAAATTTGTCTTGATTAGAAGGCCGACCTCTTGATCTACAAACTCTTCAACCCACCACTTAATAGCATTTTCAAAGTTTTTGCGAGGCCCCATCTGTGATACCAGAAGGAAGTTAAAATCATAATCTAGATTCAACGATTCTACTGGTTCCGGGGTTGCTCTCTCGGTGCCTTCCCAAACAACCTCAATAGGAGTTGTAAGACGATAATCTACCTTTTGTCCGGTTTGCTGGTTAACCGCTTGGGCAGAAGTTTTTTCATACGTTGATTTAGCATGATTAGACACAGCAAGAATCTTATCCATCTCGTTTCCTTTTTGGAGCCAGACAGGTGCGACTTTATTAGTTTCAATGCCAGCAGTATACCCGATGTTAACTGGGCATATTCTTTGGAATTCGTTAGGAATCGTTATTTGTAAACTAATATCGGGCTGTAATTTCTTTTGCTGTGTAAGGATGTGAGTTTTTGTGATTTTCTCATCAATCCAATTACGCAATTCACCTTGATCCCATATCCAGCCAGTTTGTCCCCATGGGACGGCTTGGATATATACATCAAACAGGTCTTCTCTAGAGCGAAGTGCTCTAAGGGCGAAACGGGCTTGCTCACCATAGCCTGATTGAGAAAGGACAGGGCCTCTTACGAATATCTTCTTTTTCATTGCTTTAATTACTCCTAATAGATTATAGCACGTTTAGTGATTATTGTCAAGATGTTTTCTTTATTTTCTTTAGAGAGTATCCGACAAAAGTCTTTTCTTCATCCCCAATCAACACTGTATATGTATTGTTATTAGCGTCATTGATACGCAAGGCAATGTTGTCGGGCTCTTTTTTATCTACTACTAAGCCAATCTCACCAGTATGTGTCTCCACCAAATCTCCAATCGCAAGTTGGGGGTTTAAAACATCTTTATATGAGGGGTGAATTGGCATGTTTATATCAAAAATCCCGGGGGAGAACCATTCGCTAGCCTCTGGATACTCCGGGATAGGTTCAATCTGAGTCCAGTCTATATCATCAAGTGGAAAGTAGGAGCCAGATGCTGGTTGGCTCATGCGACTTCCTTAAACCTGATGCCATTATAATTCTTTCTTGTTTCCCAAGACCCCTCTGACTCATGAACTTCAAGCATAAACTCAACCCATTTTTTATTGAAGTCATCAAAATTATAATTTTGCAAAACGTGTTCTCTGCCTCTTAGGCCCATCTCTTTTCTACCTTTTGGTCCTAGGGCAACCATCTTGCTCATAGCAGAAAAGAACTGATCTTTTGACGTTCTGTCTTCATAAATGTAGGGAACATCTTGAGACCCAATTATCGCTTTTGACGTGGGCTGTAGAGGAATCCCACAGCTTTCGGCACCATTCATAACTTGCTCTTGTAAACCACCAGTCATATTTACAATAATTGGTGTTCCACATGCCAAAGACTCCAAAGTCGCTAGGCCAAAACCCTCTGCATCACTAATGTTTATTGTGCAATCAACCATATTATACATGGCTGATAAGTGTTCCGGGGCAACTTTTGACTTTGATAGCAACACCTGTCTTCTTTCATTCAATCCCAAGTGTTGAATAATTTCATCCAAATTCTGTCCGTGTGGATCTCTTGGGTCTGTATGCATAAGCAGTTGAACATTGTCATGATTATCAGTCTTATCTAGCCACTCTTTGAACCACCAAATTAAAGTTCCAGACTGCTTTCTCCTTGCGTTTCTATTGTTCCAAAAAAAGATTATTTTATTTCTATCCGACTCTGGTAATGAGTCCTCTCTAATTTTATTAATATGTTCCTCGGGAACAGGTTTAAAAATATCAGTGTTAACAGTATGTGGGATGTATTTGCAATTTACATCTGGGGATACATTTCTTACAATATCGTCTGTGACTTTGGAGATCGTAGCAATATAATCATTAGAATCATAATACTTTTTATTAAACATGGGATAGGGCTTGTTATCCCAAACATGATAATAAACCATTGGAACCAGTGGTCTGATCTCGTTCTCAATTTGCCATAACCAACCATAGAATCTAGGATCAGTCATAAACCAAAGAATATCAGGCTTTTCGGTTCTTAAAATGGATCTGATCATCTCTGGTGTGCCATATCCATCTACTGGGATGATCTTCCAATCTTCCTTGTATGGGTCCACCATCTTAGGTGTATAATCCACATGTTTAATTGCACCACCCAAAGATATAATAGAGAACTTACCAGATTTTAGCAAAGATTCAATAATATACTTTGTTTGGGTTCCTACACCAGATGGTGACAGAGGGTGATCAGATAAGGTCAAAACTTTTATTTTCTTGGTCATTATATCTCCTTATGGGCAATGTTTTGTTTTATAAAATTCACACCCTCGGCAAGATAATCTGTTTTTAATATAGTTTTTGTTTGCAATATTGGTAAGGGCTTGAGACAGCAACTTTGTTGCGTTTTCTGTTTTCTTGGGCCCTGATGTGACTCTAAATATTTCAACATTATCTTTCTTTGCGGTTCTCTTGAGAAGAGCGAAATGTGTTTCAACATCTTTTGTATCAACCTCATGCTTTTGACAAAAGTATTTTTTATACAAGGTCAATTGATATGTTATTAACTTATCGCTTCTTTTTTTGGCATCCCAGCCCCAAGAGCATGATTTCCAATCAATTATATGATATTTTCCGTCAGACGTTTTTATCACAAGATCAATATAACCTTTAAAATCTATTTTGTCAAGAGAAAAATCATTTATTTTTTCAAAAAGTTTTTCTTCAACAGAAAAAACCTCATATTCTCCAAAGTGCTCATCCAGTTTTGGAAGTATAAGTGGAGAAATTAGTTTGGCTTGTTCTCGCATGTCTGTGATAAGTTTTTCTTTACGTTCATGTTCTTCACCGAGTTGGTCCAACTCTCTGTCAAAGTATTCATCAAAGAAGTCGTCATAGTCTCGTTCATCAAGCGTACCCTGTACAGCATGTTCGCATAAAGCATGAAGAGAGCGACCGAAAGCAGTATACTCATTTCCTATAAACCTCCTAATTTTGTCAATGTATGAAATTTTGTGTTTTCGTGGGCATTCGGACCACGTTTTTAATTCAGAATAAGATATATGTTTTGACATTATCCCTCCATGTATTCAAGTTCTTCCAGTTTAGAATAAAGAACTGGGCAAAGTTTTTTAAGATCTGATCCGCTATTCAGATAGAATTCTTCAAATCCTACAGCAAAGTATTCTCTCAACGATGTTGCTGAATACGGAGTTGGAAACAGCCCATTCACAATGTGCCACATCGCTTCATATCCAACATTCTTATAAAAATACATATCTATTTGCTTATCATAGTGGTAAGTGTTTTCTATTTTCCTGTATGGTTTGTAATCATTGGTTTGTAATATCCAATATAATCTTTTTCTTTTACCAAGGAACTCCTTTTTTAGGGTTTCGTCATCATAAATAAGTTCTCTATATTTTTCTTCTAGAGAGTGTGCTATCTCATGGATGATATCATCAATCAAATCTTGATTGCTGTCTTGTTCATTTGTAACATAGATTGCACCATCCTCGTATATAGCGTTAACTTGCTTCTCGCGAAAAACATCAAAATTACCGATATAGATAATATCAATACCAGCAAAAAAATGAAAAGGTATCTTTTTGCTAAGATATGAAAAGACAGAATCCGGATTTATATTATCCGGCATTGCATCCTTGATGAATATGTCTACTTCATGCACTTTATAATGATTCCTTAACTTTTTGGATCTAGCTTGTGATTCAGATATCCAATTCATAATTATTCTCCGCACATTCAAATAGAATATAACATGTCAGTATAGTAATGTCAAATATTTTCTACTTCAATTGATAAAAACAGTTGCATGATGGCATCAGAAACATGGGAAGAAGTAACTAATGGTGGAACTTCCTTTCTCTTAGGGGGATATTGTTCAAGTATTTCTCTCTGAACTTTACCAAACATGCTATTTTCAGTTACAGTGGTTTTTTTGTATCTGGGGAGTAGTTGAACAAATCCCCATATTGGCACAGAGGATGAGGCAATCGTAACACCGTTTTCATCTAACAATATTAAATTAAAATTTGCATGCAATTTTTCAACTGTTAAAGAGGGCATAATTGTCCAGTGGTTATTTTTAACACCGCATACGACAGGTTTATTTTTATAATCACACTTATTGCTTTTATAATACTTTATATTGTCTGCATCGTAAATTCTAATTTTGCCATCATATGTCGCTGGGGCGAGAGCGTTTGTAATGCTTTGTTTTACCATACCTCTGTGTAGCTTTGCGTAAGTGGATATAAGCTTCGAAAGCTTCTTGGAGGACTCTTGCTCTCCAACAAAGATAACAACATCCGATGGTGTGACAACCACCTCATAGTTAACATCTTCCGCTTGGGCAGGCATAAACAGCCATAAAATCAATCCTAAAAACATATCAGTCTCCTACAGTATCTTCGCCGCTAAAGTCGCTAATTTCGACCGTTCTCCGCGTTTAAACGTTATGTGACCGGATAGATCATAGGTCTTAAACTTCTCGACGGCAAATGCGAGACCATTGGATGTCTCGTTCGTATAAATATTATCAATTTGCTCAACATCACCAGTCAAGACAATTTTTGTGTTGTCTCCAATCCTTGTGATGATGGTCTTGACCTCATGCGCCGTGAGGTTCTGTGCTTCATCGATGATGACAAATGCATTGGAGATCGAGCGACCCCTGATATAAGTCAGAGCCTCGACCTCGATTTGGCCCTTTTCCATAAAACTTTTCAAGATGGTCCGGTCGTGACCAACAACCATCTGAAGATTATCTTGAATGGGCTTCAACCATGGAAGCATTTTCTCTTCAAGGGTCCCCGGCAAGAAGCCGATATCTTTACCAAGAGGTTGGACCGGTCTTGAGATGATGATTCTTCGATATTTCTTTTCTCCCATTCCAAGGCACTGCTCCATTCCTGCGGCGATTGCCATAAGGGTCTTTCCTGATCCAGCCTTACCGATCAGCGTAACGAGAGGAACATCATCGTCAAACAACAAATCAAAAGCAAAGCTTTGCTCTTTATTGCGAGGCTTGATTCCCCAGCTAATATTGCCGATATTTTGTGCCACTTTGGCTAATGGCTTACGTTGTGCCTTGAATCGCGCAAGAGCGGTTTTTTTGGGGTTTGCGGACGATTTAAGCATAAGAAATTGGTTGGGAAACAAGTTAGTTGTTTGCTCTTCCTCAAGGGTAATTTCTTCATCAGCGTAAAATAAATCGATGAGTTCATCGTCGACAAGGACCTCGGAAAAGCCATCATATAGTTTATCAGCGTCATCGACGGCTTGCTGGGTTTCGTAATCTTCGGACTCAAGGCCAAGAGAGTTTGCAATCACTCTCATATTTATATCTCTTGACACAACAATGGTCTTTCTCTTTTCCCAATCCGCTTGAACTCGAAGCGCAGATGACAGAATGATGTGGTCCGGAATCTTGTGATCAAGCGTTGGAGGAAGCATTGTTGGTTGCCAGTTCGGATCGCAAACCTTAATGATGCCGGCTCCTTTTTCGGGGCGAACACCCTTTACCAGAGAGCCTTTTGCTCGCAGACCGTCAAGGTGCTTAATAATTTTTCTTGCATGGAAGCCAACGGAATCCTGTCGTTTCTTGTGCTTGTCAACCTCCTCAAGAACCTTGAGAGGGATGAAAACATCATTATTTTCAAAAGCGAACAGAGCGTCAGCATCAGTTAAAAACACCGAGGTGTCAATGATATAGTTCTTTTTAGCCATTTAATTTCCGTAGTTGCGACCTAATCAGAGGTATTAGGGATTCTGTGAGACTTTCTTCTTGTGTTTTTCTTTTAATTGCGTTCCAAATTGGTTTGATAAATTTAGCACCACCACCGGCAAATATTCTTAAAAATGTCCTCAAGATCTCTTTATCTGGGTGTTGTTTATATATTTCAATAGCTCTTCTTTTGTCAAATTCAATTCCGTCTTGTTTTGATATATTTGTTATTGTATTTTCGGGGCTATTAATATTTGCTTTCTTCTTCCTTTTTTCATTGATCTTGTCAAACTTTATATCTCCCAAGAAGTTTATGAATTTTGGCAGATTTGGCTTAAAAAATGTATCTATCTTTCTTTTCTCTTTCGGGATGATTTCTGCGGTTAAAAATAGATCCTGCATTTCTTTTTCTTGCTCTGGGGATATAGTATATCTTCTTGTTGATTCATTGCCGGAAGGTTGGGCCTTCTCTGGAGAAGATGAAGGTTCAGCGGCGGTAGCTTCTGGTTCTGGTGTTTCAGGTTCAGGCGGAGATGAAGGTTCGGTGACAGTTGTGGTTTCTGGTTTGGAGGGGGCTTGAGAAGCAGCAGTAGCAGTATCATCGGCTTCTGGTTCAGTCGGAGGTGAAGGTTCAGGGGCGGTAGCTTCTGGTTTTGCGTCAGGGGCGTCATCAAGTCCGCTATATCCTTTATCCCTAAACCATTTAAGAACTCCGGACTGGGTCATGTCATATTTTTTATTACCATCTTTTTCTGTCACCCGAATTTCATTTCTTAAAAATCTTTGTGCTTCTTCTATAGTAATATCAAAATATAACGTTTCATATGTTATACTACGACCTTCTGAGGTTCTCTCTACATATTTAACATATATTGGTTTGTCTGAATCATCATTATTATAATCTACATCGACAAATTGGATCGTATTACCATAGCGAACACCATCTGTTTTAATTTTAGCATCTATTCTTTGAATAAGTCTATTAATGTCGGCGCTGGACTCCGGCTCTTCATCGAAACCCTTAACGGCGCTTCTTTGGAGGTTCTGAACGTTGAGGCCTTGGAATTCTTGATTTTTTGCTAAAGACTGGAAGAGATTTGTAAACAAAGCCTTTTTCCCTGAAGCATTATAGGAGTCTTTAAACCAATCGGCCATTGGTTTATCTTTCTCAATGAGATCTCTAAAGAACCCCCCTGCTATTGCTTTTGGAACTCCAAGGAATTTCGCTGCTTCAGAGTACACAGATTCATTTATACCTTGGTCTCTTTTATAAATTAAGAAATAAGCGAGAAATTTAATTAATTTTGCTTTGTCTTTATCAGAAAATTCTAGACGGCCTAATGCTTTTTTAACAGCAGGGTCTTTTGTGAAAACTTTATTCAGCATTTTTGATAGAGTGTCTATCGTTGGAGCATTAATTACCTCTGGTGCAGGGCTTTCGTCTTTACCGTCCTCGGTGCCATCATTATCCGTATCACTATCGTTTGGATCGGTTCCAAGCTCTTGTTCTTCACTGTCAGAGAGTCCATCATTATCCGAATCAGTGGCAGGCTCATCTTCCTCTTCTGGTGGGGGTAGCTTAAAGTCGTCGCCAGTTTCATCTCTTGGTGGCTCGGGAGTTTCCTCGGGAATACCATCAATGCCAAAAATCTTTTGCAACTCAATTGAAAAGTCCTTGATTTCAATCATGGTTTGTTCGATTGTTCCCGGATCAGATTTGCCAACAATAAACTCATCATCCATTCTCTTGACAATTGCAAAAGGAACATTCAGGTTCTTGAAAGCTTTTCTGAACCTTCCAGTTATTTTATCGAAACTAGCATCATCAACTGATTTTTCGCTGAACTTTGTTAATTCAACGAAATATTTAGTAATCCCTGCTAGTGCTTTGTCGATTTCAACGCAGGTCTTTTTAACATCTTCATAACGGCGGTTAGCATTTTTGGTTGCAGGTGCAATAATGGTTAGAAAAGCGCGCTTTACTTTCTCATGAACGGCTTGGACATCCTTCGTTGCTTTCATAATTGTATCTTGGTTCAGTTCGACAAATTCTCTCAAAGATGGATCAATTTCACCGGGATTGGAGACAGAAGCGGGAGAAGATTGAGGCTTTTCTACCTTTACCATCTTCATTCCAAAGCTGTATATCTTTTTTGAGAAATCTTGAATCCTTTGTATATGTTTTATTAACTTTGCTTTATTCTCTCTTTGAACAGCCTTGCCTGCTTGAGCAGACTTAACCCAATCAATCAAAAAGTCGTCAAGCTTGCCCAAAAGAAATTGATAAGTGTTTAGTGCAGCTTTTAGATTATTAATTCTAAACTTTTTCTCTTCACCTTCTTCTTCATTGATGTCCTCTTGACTTCCACTTTCAAAACCGGGCAGTTGATCTCCGGCCTCTTCCGCTTCTTTAGCCAATACGGCCCTTAATGCCTTTCTTAATTGTCTTACAAGATTAGATTGGGCCCTGAGATTTTGCTTTGTTCTTTTCTGTATTTCGTCCCCTTCTGGAGTGGCATAATAAAAGTTTTGAGAATAAGCTTTAAAAGCATCAAATAGTGCCTTGGCTTCTTCCCCTGTTGGGTCCCAGATCTTTGGCTTGCTAGAAGTATCGTCGCCTTGGGCCAAACCCTTAAGATCGTCAATTACTAATTTTTTTGCCGTATCAAGATCATCAGGATTACTCTGTATCAGATTAACATACTCTTCGGCTTTGTCTAAATTTCCTTCCAAAGTGGTTATTATATCAATTAATTGGTCAGCAGTTTTTGCGGTTTCAACTTGTTTTAATACTTGCTCAACCGTTGCTTCAGAAATTATCTCCTCCATAACGAGACGACGAACTTCGCTTTGAGACGCGAGGTTCATTTCAATAAGTTTCCGAAGAACATGGTGATTTAAAATTTGATCATTGAGTTTGTTCATTTATTTTATCCTTATTTGACTTGGCCTACTGTTTGTACTATTTTAGATTTTATAATATCAGCTTTCTTTGGATCAACGGCCTTTTGGTTAAGAACGTTAATGATAAAGCCAACCAATTCTTTCATTATTTGTGGCTCCACACCAGTGATGCCTGAAGCTTTTTGTATAATTGGTGCAATCTCTGTTTTAAACATCTTTGCTAATTCGCTTCTGTTTTTGACGTCTTGAGCACCACTTCCTGATTGATCTTGTTGTTCTTCTTCGTTCAGAATTCTTTGGTATTCTTCTGCAATAATCTGCTTTACTCTAGCTTTTGTAAGTTTCATTATTCGTTCTCCATATTAAATATTTTTTCCACCGCCAAGGTCACCAGCAGCACCAATTACTTCCTCTAAATCATTCATGTTTAAAGTATTCAGGCCACCAGTGGATACTTTTGCGGCTGTTTTTGTAAATTTTACAAAGTCTTGATCATCGATACTACCGGTTGCTGCACCTGTGGCAGCTATTGCCAAAATAACCCCGCCCCACACTTTTGAATCAACATTTGCAAGCTTTTCTAAACCAACGGTCTTAAGTGCGTCTTGTGCATTTCCCGCAGCAGTTTGTAGAAATGCAATTTTTAAATTCGCTACTATATCCGATAGGCCCTCCTCTAGAGCTTCCTCTTTAGAATCACCGGAAGGGGTCGGTTGTTTTCTTACTTCCTTTCCTAGTTTATTCAAGGCGCCAGCTAATTCGCTTATTTTAGGATTAGCTAACAGAGCTTTAGCAACTTCTGCGGGATTTTTTGTTGCTGCTTGTGCTGCTTGTTGGATATTAACTTCAGTTATTAAATTAGAATTAGAAAAACTACGCCAGTTTTCCATTATTAATTTCATGTTTTTTGACATAAAAAAACCTCGTTCCTCTCTAAATAGAAAAGAACGAGGGATTTAACCTTAATATATTTTAATTAAATACATCACTTGGATTTATTTTTGTGAGCATAAAATCTAACATAGATTGTAATTCTGGCTCTCTAGAGATGAAATGGCCCATTGTTACAAGGCTAGCGACCTCTTGCATACTTAATCCTTTGTCTGT
>Ga0209348_1001446_pt1 | contig 11524 bp, 16 predicted proteins | sample ETNvirenome_2_30_FD_184065 | JGI IMG/M metagenome (GOLD analysis project Ga0209348, IMG submission 184065) | Marine viral communities from the Pacific Ocean - ETNP_2_30 (SPAdes) (version 2) | ecosystem: Environmental > Aquatic > Marine > Oceanic | place: Pacific Ocean | collected 2013-06-22 | reverse complement strand
CAGCTTTTTGTTTAGTCTTCTCAGGAGACGCAACAACAGGTTGGACTTATAAGGAGAAATAATAGATGTCAAATTACGAAGCTACAAAATACGATTTCGACGGAGCAAACCTTACAGGTATCGAAGGTATACCTACGGCTACTATTGTACCGTGGTCTTCTTCTTCAGTGCCAACAGGTTTCTTAGAGTGTAACGGAGCAAACGTTTCAAGATCAACTTACTCTGCATTATTTGCAATCGTAGGTACAACTTATGGAGCTGGAGATGGCGCAACTACTTTTGGATTACCTGATCTACAAGATAACGTAGCAGTAGGAAAATCTGGAACTAAAGCTTTAGCATCAACGGGCGGAGCAAACACAGTTGCTTCATCAGGAAACGTTGGTGGTTCTACGGCGAATGCAACTTTATCAACAGCACAACTTGCATCTCACTCTCACCCAAGACCACAACAAGTTACGGGTCAACAACCAGAAGCCCCTACGGCTCAGATTCAATCAGGTCGAAACCATGGTGGTAACTCAAGCACAGGAAGTACAGGTTCGGGAACAGGTCACTCTCACAACATGAGTGCAACTTTTTCTGGTGATTCAACTTCAGTTTTACAACCATACTTAGCAGTAATTTATATTATAAAAACTTAAGGAGAAAATATGGCAACAAACGCAAAATGGTCAATAGTAATGGACGACAAAATCATCATAAAAAATTATGATGAAGGTGCTCACCCAAACCAAGGTGTATCATACGTTATTAATGATGATTCTTTTTGGGGACAAGCTAAATATTCAAACGTCTGGGCTATTCAATATGGAACATCAGTTGCAACTGACACTGTAGAATATAGAGATGAAACTCCACACTCTACTTGGGAAAATGCTAATTTAGGTGACATTCAAGATTTCATTACTAGATGGGACACGGCTCATTTAGCTCAATTACAAGCTGACTGGGATTCTAATGAGGGTCCAGAGGGTGAAACTGAAGCTGATAAAATTGCTAGATTAGGTGCAAGACCTACATCTTATACTTCATCTTAATAACATCCAAGAAGTTAAAATATATTTTTTACCTGATAACGGTGGATTACCTCTATGCACGTATGGAAAAGCTGCGGGCCAAATAACTATTCTCCCTGTTTTAGGTTTAATTCTTTTTGAAAAATGTAAAAATTCTGTTTCTCCACCTTCCTCTACATCATTTAAATAAATAGAAAAAACAAAAGCTCTAGGTTCATTCATATATCCTTTACCATGTTCTAAATGCCAAACGTGATAACCTTCCGTGGGTAAAGTCTTTTGAATTTTTAAAGTTGTAAAATGAAATGGTTGATCATCATAAGCAGCAAATGCACCTGTATTTTTAGCATAGTGTTGCCAAGCTATATCAAAATTTAACATCATAGGTTTTAAATCTTCCCACCACACATCAATGTTACCAGCAGTTGCAAAAAATTGTTGATCTTGTTTTTGTAATATAGAAGAATTTTCTAAAGGCATTCTATTAATTGTATTGTTAAATTTATCCTGTTGTTCGTAAATATTTATAGCTTTATTACATTCTTCTTTAGGAATAAAATTATCATATGTACCGATAAAGTTATTTATATTAACTGTTTTTTCATTCATTTGTTTTTCCTATTTGATCATATGCATGACTTTTATATGGACCATTTTGATCTACATAATGTAAAAATACTTGAGCCATGCCTTCACCTTTATATACACCTGGTCTTCCATGAGTTTGATCACATCCAGGATATATAACTGCATCTCCTTCATCTAACTCTATCTTTTCTGTTCCAACTAATAAAGGCCAATTATCATATTTTTTAATACACGCTGTCACAGATATTTCACAGGCAGGTCTATCTAAATGATTTTTTAAAGTTGCACCAAACACATAGTATCTCCAATAAGCATATGTAGGAAATAAATCTAAACCAGATTCTTCTTCAACTGTTGATAATTTAAGATCTAATATAGCTGTCATCAAAGGATCTTTATACCAAGCAGGTGAAAAAGATTGTGGATCTATTTCAAAGTCTTTATTTTGATCTAGTCTATTATAACAATATTTTTGCAATAACATTAACTCATGCACGTTAAAAAAATCTTTTATTAATCTATGTTTTACTGCAGCCATGCAACTATACTATACCTTGTTCCTTTCGTAATAGGTTCAATACTATGTGGATACATAAAATTGCTGGGAAAGAAAACTATAGTTCCTTTTTCTAATTTTAATCTTTTTATTTCTTGGTTTTTTTGATCAGTAAATACTAAGTCTCCACCTTCATATTCATTATTTAAATTAATAATAACACTTAAACTTCTAGGGGTAATTGTACTGTGATCGGTATGAACTCTGTATTTACCTCCAACATCATATTTTAATAAATCTATTTGATTAATTTTAGTGCTTTCCATTTTAGGAAATTTAGTTTTATAAAGAATAAACCATCTTTCTATTTCTACTTTTATATAATTCCAATAAAACATATTTGTAGGTGTCTTAAAATCTAAACCATATCCTTTCACATTTCTTTCGTCTATATCCAAACCAGATATAGTTTTTAATTTATTCTTAGCTTTTTTATTTGTCAGATCTATTATTCTTTTACAAAAATCAAGATTTGTTATATTTTTCAACATAACAACCCCTTCTAAATGATCCATAATTATGCTACTTTCATTCTATTTAAAACTATTATATAAGCTATTATATGCTACAAAAATTAAAATTCAAGGCTGGATTTAACAAACAAGACACAGAATCAGGGGCAGAAGGTCAATGGACAGATGGTGATTTTGTTAGATTTAGATATGGACTTCCTGAAAAGATAGGTGGTTGGCTACAATTAACTCAAGCTAAAAAAACTCTACCAGGAGTTGCTAGAGCTCAACACGCATTCGCAAGTTTTGCTGGAGAGAAATACGCTGCTATTGGTACGTCTCAAGGTTTGTTTTTATATTACGGTGGTGATTTTTATGACATTTCACCTTTAGATACAGCAATCACAGGGGGAACATTAACAACGGTCAATGGATCGAGAACTGTAACTATTAATAAAGCTTCACATGGTTTAGCTGTTGGAAGATACGTAACTCTATCAGGTGTGACCGTTACTGGAGCATCAGGTTACACAGCTGGAGATTTAGAAAAAGTTTATGAAATATTAACTGTACCAGATGTAGATAAATTTACTGTTCAAGCAGCTACCACTGAATCAGGGTCAGGTATGACAGCAGCAGGGGCTGTAACTGTTAATCCTTATGTTGTTGTAGGACCAAGAACACAAACAACAGGTTTTGGTTGGAGTACGTCAACATGGGGTGCGAGCACTTGGAACACTGCCAGAGGCACAAGCACTGTAACTCTAGATCCAGGAAACTGGAGTCTTGATAACTTTGGTCAAGTATTAGTTGCAACTATTTTTGATGGAGAAACTTTCACGTGGGATGCTAGCGCGTCTAATCCTAGAGCTCAAAGAGCATCTAAGACGACAAACAATTTTTCAACTACAAACAACCCCGGAGCAACAAGAATGACTCTTGTATCTGATAGAGATAGACACCTATTTCATTTTGGAACTGAAACAACTATTGGTAATACCGGCACACAAGATCCAATGTTTGTAAGATTCTCTGATCAGGAGGATTTAAATACTTATGCCCCAAGTTCTACCAATACTGCGGGTACGTTTAGATTAGACACAGGTAATGAAATTAGAGCAGCACTTCAAGGTAAAGACTATGTGTTCGTCTTAACAGATCTTGCTGCATATGTAATTCAGTTTGTTGGCCCACCATTTACATTTAGTGTTAGACAGGTAGGTACAAATTGTGGATGCATAGGTCAACACGCAGCGGTTTTTATTAATGGTGCTGTATATTGGATGGGAGCTGAAGGTGGATTTTTTGTTTTTGACGGAACTGTAAAATCTTTACCATCACTTGTAGAGGACTTTGTGTTTTCAACCGATGGAGATAATTTAGGATTAAACTTTAATTCTAGAGATATTGTATACGCAGGTGCAAATAATTTATATACAGAAGTAAATTGGTTTTATCCAAAGTCAGGATCAGAACAAATTGATAGATGTGTAACGTATAATTATCAAGAAAACATATGGACTACATCGTCTTTAGATAGAACGACATACTCGGATCAAGGAGTATTTGATGCACCTTACGCAACAGATTATGAAGAGACAGATACACCTGTATTTCCTAGCATATTAGGAATAACCAATAAAGCAGGTGCAAGTATTTATTACGAACATGAAGAAGGAGTTGATCAAGTCAATAGCTCAGGTACAACAGCTATACCAGCATTTATAAGATCGGGAGATTGGGATATTACATCTAGACGAAGCGCCTTGGGTCAAGCAACAGGGGTTGTAGATTATCGAGGAGATGGTGAATTTTTTATGGCTGTAAGAAGATTTATTCCTGATTTTAAATATCAAACAGGTAATGCTAAAGTAACTTTGTTTGTTAGTGCTTATCCTGATGACGTGGCCGTAAGCTCACCACTAGGTCCCTTTACAATAACGTCGACCACTGATAAGGTTGATACTAGAGCTCGAGGAAGATTAGTATCAATTAAAATAGAAAATGATTCTACAGGCGAATCATGGAGATACGGAACTTTTAGACTTGATGCACAACCGGACGGTAGAAGATGATGGATTATAGTGAATTTGAAAAATTTTTAATAAGCGAAAGAATAAATAGATCGACAGGTGGGGGAGCATCATATGGTCAAGGTATTACCGGAACAGATCAAGCTGCTGCTTTTTCTGATGATATGGGTCTTGATGACGAAGCTTATGAACAGTTTGCTGAAGTAGCTAACCCAGGTTTTAATATGGGCTTTGCAAAACAGATAGGTAGAACAGCGCTTTCAGGTATCCTTGGTGCAATTAATCCTTTTGCTGGAGCTATAAGTGGTATTACAGGTTTTATAGGTAGAACAGGATTACCAAGTGCTTTTAATACTTTTGGACAATCAAAAACTCTTGCAGAATTTGCTAGAACTAGAGCTCAACAAAAAAGAGATAAAATAGCTAGAGAGACAGCTGCGATGAGAGGATCTGTTAAGGGTCTTCAAGGTAGAATAGATAGAGGAGAGTTTGATGGTGATAGTCCTGATGATGCACCGGGTGGACCAGCAGCAAATCAAGATGCAGCTAGAGAGGGACAATATGGCTAAGATAACTAATTATATACCAGAACCAAAACCAGAATACGATGTAGAAAATCAAAGACAGATACTAGAGTCCTTGACTACTTTACAAAATCAATTAAATTTTTCTTTTCAACAAGATTTAAAAAATGAACAGGACGCATTTAATTATTTTTTAGCATGACAATACAATATAAAAATCAAGGTTTTAAACAATCTGGTACAAGCAAAGATACAGTATTAACTTGCCCTACTGATGGAACAATTATAGTTAAAAGTGTATATTGTGCAAACAACGATGGATCGTCAGCCATTTTAGTGCAGATGAATTTTGTTGACTCTTCTGATTCAAACACTGAATACGAATTTTTTAGAGGTGATGTGGCAGCTAAATCACAAGTAAATGCTGCACCTCAAGGCTTGAATTTAGAAGCAGGAGATGCTATAACTGTGCAAGCAGCTACAGGCAGTAATACAATACAAGGCCTGATAAGTTATGCTTTAATAAATAGAGAGAATGAAAACGGATAATTTACCAAAGATCGATTGTACAACTATAGTAACATATAGAAATACAAAGACTGGAGAAACATATAAAGAAAAGAAAGAAGGACCTGATATTGTTCAAGATATTACAGTGCAGGTTACTAATAAAGGTTTAGAAGTATTTCAGAAAGTAATGAATGACACAAAAAAACCCAAAACTTAATATATTATCAGTAGATTGTGATTGGGTTTTATCTTTAAAACATCAAGAAGAATTACTTTCTTTTTTAATACCTTTACTCTACACACATAAAAATATAATTATGTCTTTAACTCACAAAGATATTTATCTATTAATTACTCATGGTTACGATGAATATAATTTAATTAATATAGATCATCATCACGATTTTAGATATGTCGGTGATGATGACACTAAGTTATACGAAGGCAATTGGCTTTTTCATTTATCTAATATTTTTAAAAATAAAATAAATTATACATGGATATCGAATCCTAATTCAGCTCACATACATCTTCGTAATTTACAAAATTTAAAATCTTTTTATTTTGATCATAGTATAAACTTTATAAAAGAGAAAAAATTTGATAAAATTTTTATATGTTGTAGTCCAGATTATGTGGTTTGCCCTGAAGCAATTACCGCGTATAAGATTATAGAAAGGATAGTAAATGACAAATCAAAACCCTAAGGGCGGAACAGAATTACAATTCGACTATTTAAGAAAACATGTCGATAAAAATTTATTAGATCAAGTACAGATTTGCACTTCGGTCCCAGAAAAAATACCATTGCATCCAACAAAACCAAATATACTTTGGCAAAAAAATTCTTATGATCAGCCTAACTTAGCTCCCTGGTTTAGTAATCCGGCTAACCATAATAAATACGACTGGTATGTTTTTAATTCACATTGGTGTTATGAAAAATATAGATATCATTTTAATATACCTACTAATAGATGTGTAGTTATTAAAAATGGTATTGATAAAATAGAACAGTCTAGACCTTATCAAGAAGGTCGACCTATAAAAATAATACATCAAAATACACCTTGGCGTGGTTTATCTATATTGTTAGGTGCAATGCAATTAGTAAAAAATCCTTTGGTTACTTTAGACGTGTATTCATCTACAGAAGTTTATGGTAAAGAATTTTACGATCGAAATGATCATGAGTACAAAGAGCTTTACGAACAAGCTAAAGCATTACCAAACGTAAATTATATCGGATACAAGTCCAATCAATATATAAAAGATAATTTAAAAAATTATCACATGTATGTTTATCCTAGTATTTTTGAAGAAACGTTTTGCATATCTTTACTTGAGTGTATGGCTGCAGGTTTATATTGTATTGTAAATGATTTTGGTGCTTTATATGAAACAGGTGCTGAGTTTCCTATGTATATTCCTTATGATTCTAATCACAGAGCTATGGCACAAAAGTTTGGTTTTGGTATAGAACAAGCATCACATACATTACATCAAAAACAAATACATGATCATTTAGGTTCTCAATCTAGATATGCGCATATTTATTACAACTGGAATAAGATTGCTATGCAATGGACAACATTTTTGAAAGGAGTTATTAGTGCAAGACAATCCAAATAAACCTATCTGGTTTAACAAAGACACCTACCAAACTATTCAACAATCTAATACACGTACAGAGGTAATAGATTTATCAGATCCACCCGATAGATCTCCGCATAAAATTATGGTATGCACTCCTTGTCATAGTGATACTTCAATGCATTACACTCAAGCCGTTCTAAAGTTTCAACAAGAATGTTTTTTAAGAAAAATATTAGTTAGTTTTACTTTATTAAAATCTTCTTTAGTTACACAAGGAAGAAACTTATGTGTAGCTGAAATGTTAAATCATGAAGACGGTTATACACATTTGTTATTTATAGACTCTGATATTGATTTTAATTTTACTACAATTGAAACTATGTTAGCCGCTGATAAAGATGTCATTGCATGTCCTTATCCAATGAAGTCAATAGATTGGGACAAGATATTTGCGGAAAAAGACAAAGCTGAAAACAAAGATAAATTAAGAAGACCTGGATATACTTTTCCTATTAAACTAGAAAATCAAAACGAAATACATTCCAACAAAGGTATTGTAGAGGCCACTCACGCTCCTACTGGTTGTATGTTAATTAAAAGAACTGTATTAGAAAAAATGATAAAACATTACCCTGAGTTACAGATATATCAGCCTACTAATATTAATGGTAAAGAGGTTAAAAAACCAAACTTTTACAACTTTTTTGATACTATTCACGACCCTGAAACTAAACGTTATTTTGGTGAAGACTTTGGTTTTTGTCAAAGATGGACAGATATGGGTGGTAAAGTATATCTATATATCATGGATTATATAACCCATGTAGGTGAGCATCAATTCTGTGGTAGGTTCTTCGATAACCTAAAACCAGCTATTGACGATAAGAAAAAAATCAAATAAAGTGTGATACTTCAGGATTAGTACGCCTGCCCTATAAACTAAATTTAGACAAAATTATGGCAATAACAAACACTAGACAAGCAAAAAGATTCACAGCCGGCGCACCAAACATAATGTTAATGGGTGATTTAAGACCTAATCAAATGATGGCTTCTATGGAAGAAAATGAAAGAGAGTTCATGAGACTCGTAGAAGAATTTATGGAAGCAGGTTTTAGTCAACAACAAGCGATTGAAGCCGCTAGAGAAGAATTTGATAAAAAAGCTATGGCTTATGGCGGTAGAGCACAATATGGTTTAGGTAGTTTTGTTAAATCTATTGGTAGAGGTGTTAAGAAAGCTGTAAAAGGTGTAACTAAAAGTGTTAAAAAATTCGCTAAATCAGATTTAGGTAAAGCTGCTATGATGGCAGCCGCTGCGTATTATGCACCAGCTTTGTTTAGTGGCACACCTGGATTTGGACCTGGAACTACATACGGTAATTTTTTTAGAACTATAGGCCAAGGTAGTCAATTTGCTGGAACAGGAATGGGCGGAGGATTTGATAGACTAGCGTTCAACGCTATGAGAACATCGGGAGGAAACCCAGGTATTCTTTCTAGTATAGGTAAAGCTGTAAGTAATGTAGGCTTACCTTCATTAAGTAAAAAAGGCAAAGGCACATTAGCTTCATTTGCAATAGGATCTTTAGGATCAGCTGCATTGTCTGCAGCAGAAGCAGGTGGCTTAGAGTATGAAGATCCAAATGCTCAAGTAGATTTAGATTCTTTAAAAGGTTATTTAACTAGAGGATATAAAAACTTAAATCCTAACGCTACAGATGACGAAGTATTTCAATTCGTACAAGAGAACACAGCTGAGTATAGAGCAGACGGTGGACGTATAGGTTACGATGAGGGTGGTTATACTTTTGAACAATTCATGAAAGACAAAGGTAAAGTAGATGCAGTCATGGGTGAAAAACAAATGAAAAAATTATACGAAGAAATGATGAGAAAGAAAAAAGTAGCTGAACAAAAAACTATGGCAGCGGAGGGTGGACGTATTGGTTATGCTATGGGAGACACAGCTAGTGAAAATGCTATGCAAGCAGCAGGCATCGAGGGCTTACCAGTAAGACAGAATAAAGCTGGTGTTACAGAATTAGATCTTAGAGAAACAGGTGGATTTGTGCCACCAGTTGGTATAAAAGAAAAAGCAGATGATATCCCAGCGATGTTATCAAACAACGAATTTGTATTTACTGCTGATGCTGTAAGAGCAGCAGGTGGTGGTAACATAAATAAAGGTGCTCAAATTATGTATGACACCATGAAACAATTAGAGAGTAGAGTAGTATAATGGCAACAGAAACAGTATCTCAGGTAACACGAGCCGCACCCTTTATAGAAGCTGCAGGTAAAACATTTATAGATGATCTGCAAAAAGCAGTAGGTGGTTTTAAGACCGCAGATTTAACTAAAGTATTTGGTCCACAATTTGTTGCAGGGCCAGGAGCACTAACACAAGATGCCATTTCTAAAGCTGCTGGATTAGGATCGTTTCAACCTTTTTTACAAACAGCTGCAGGTCTAGCACCTCAAACTGGAGCTCAGTTAAGAACTTTAACTTCACAGTTTAAATCACCTTTTCAACAAGATGTAATTGATGCTACGTTAAGAGAGTTTGATGTACAAGCAGCAAAAGGACTTCCTAGCATAGCTGCACAGGCTGTATCAAAAGGTGTTCTTGGTGGTGGTAGAGAAGGTGTACAAAGAGCAGAGTTTCAAGCAGCGAGCGACAGGAACCGAGCAGCATTACTTGCACAATTAAATCAATCCGGATTTGCTGATGCTCAAAGATCTTTACAACAAGCGTTACAAAATCAATTAGGTTTAGCTAGAATATCTCCACAGTTAGCTGGTCAACAAATTACTGGTTTAACTACATTAGGTGGATTACAACAAGCACAAACTCAAGCAGGTTTATCAGCTCAACAACAATTATTACAAAAACAATTAGATCAACCAATAACTGCAGCACAAACTTTAGGATCAGGTGTGGCTTCATTAATAGCTGGTTACCCTGGTCAAACACAACAAAATCAAGTTGTAGTTCCAAGTTTAGCACAAACAGCTTTAGGAACAGGTGCAACGTTAGCAGGAATATACAGGGCATTTAGTTAATGAAAATATTTAAAAGACCAATGTTTAGAAAAGGTGGAGAATCCATGACAGGTATTATGGAGAATATTGCACCTAGGCAAAACTATGCAGAGCAAGGAAAAGTTGATTTCTACGACAAAGCTCAAGAGATAATTACAGAAAAATTAGGTCCAGTTCAAAAAGGAGATCCTTTAACAGATTTTTTATTAACGTACGGACCATCTTTAGCATCAAGTGCTTTACCTGGTGGAACTATGAGAAACATAGTTGCTGCAGCTGAAAAACCAGTTGCTAACCTTTTAGCTAGTAGAAAAGCAGGTAGAGATAGAGAAGAGGCTAGAAAGATGGCAGCTCTTCAATTAGGTGAAAGCATGGCTGAGAGACAACTTAAAAAAGATATTGCAGGTATGAAAGCAGGTGTTGATTTACTTCCAACGTTTTTAGATCTGTATGAAGGTAATTTAACAGAAGCTACAAACAGAAATAATTATGAAAAACAAGGTTTACAAACTAAAGCCAAAGGAGTTTTTGGTGATAGTTTTAAAGGTTTAGTAGGTGGAGATAGACACGGTGATATTAATTCAAAAGCTTTCAAAACTAAAAAGAGAGTTGGAGATATATACTACGATATAACAGACGGACAATTTAAACAGGTTAGAAAAACACCAGATGGTTTTGGAATAAAAATAATTGATATAGATACGTACGATGCTACGGCAGAAGAAGCTGCAAAAATAGATCCTAAAAAACCAAAAGCAGGTTTATTTGGACAAAAAACAAAACCTGGTAAACCACTAAAAGAAATTTTACCTGATTTCTCTGAATCTGAAGATTTTTCAGCGTAGGAGGATAAATGGCAGAAGAATTTCTACCACTAACAAAAACAGAACAAGACAACGATACATCTTGGTATACCTCTGTAGCAGCAGGTATTGCTTCAGGTATTATTAAAATACCAGAAGGTGTTTTCTCTCTAGCAGCTGAACTTATTGATCTTGGTGCAGATACAAATCTTGCTGGCGACGTAGATAGATTCTTTGATAAATTAAATCCTTTTGAAGAAGTAGCTGAAGAAAATGGAATAGGAAGACTTACTGAAGCATTAATTCAAGTAGGGGTTCCAGGAGCAATAGGATTCAAAGCAGCTAATAAACTCGCAAGAAATATAACGGCAAGAGCATTGAAAGCTAAACGTGCAAATG
>Ga0209348_1001444_pt1 | contig 11528 bp, 13 predicted proteins | sample ETNvirenome_2_30_FD_184065 | JGI IMG/M metagenome (GOLD analysis project Ga0209348, IMG submission 184065) | Marine viral communities from the Pacific Ocean - ETNP_2_30 (SPAdes) (version 2) | ecosystem: Environmental > Aquatic > Marine > Oceanic | place: Pacific Ocean | collected 2013-06-22 | reverse complement strand
GGTATAGGTTCTAGCAGTTAAGTTAGTACCTTTACCTTCCCATGTAGCCCACTCGGACTCAAGCTTTAAGTCTGGAAATGTTTTATACAGAAGGGACTTGTAGTTCTTCCATAGGTTCATCAGGTGTTTCGCCTCCAAAGTTTACATCAGCATCAACCTTATCATATAGGTCTAGGAATGCCTGTTTTGTTTCATCATCAAAACGATTTACACATATCTCAATCGCTTTCTCTTTGTTTTTCCAGATGGAATATGCCTTTACGATATGGACAAGGCGTCTTGTAGAAATGACTTCTTCAACACCACCATCATAGAATGTCTTACGGATAATGTCACCCCAATCAACAAGTCTCTTACAGAAGTCTTTGTCATCACATAAGAGATTTAGTATCTTTTCCTCAGTTTTTGGGCTTGGATAAGACTGCTCGAAGGTTGCTGGGAATCTTTCGAGGAAGGCTTCGTTAAGCACGTTAGTTCCAATAAACCTTCCGTCGTCTGAGCCTTTACCTTTAGTATTAGCGGTTGCGATAACATTGAATCCTTTCGCTGGTTTGACATATCTTCCAATCTTCTTAAGGAATACTCCAGTTCCCTCAAGGATGCTTTGAAGGCAGAGGATTTTGTTTGATGCAAGGTCGATTTCGTCAAGTAACAATATTGCACCTCTCTCAAGGGCTTCGATAACTGGGCCGTTATGCCATACTGTGGAGCCATTAACAAGACGGAAACCACCAATAAGATCATCCTCATCAGTTTCAATAGTGATGTTAACACGGACTACCTCCCTTTTAAGTTGAGCACAAGCTTGTTCTACACCAAAGGTTTTTCCGTTACCAGATAGTCCAGTAATGAAACATGGATAGAAAAGTTTAGATTGAATGATTTTCTTTAGATCATTGAAGTTACCAAACTTGACAAAGTTGGGGTCAACTGATGGAACTAGATTCTGTTCAACTGGTGGAACAACAGCAGGAGCAGCGAAGTTAGCTTCAAGGTTTGCTTTCTTCTCTCTGACAGTTAGATTCCATTTACCAATAGCCTTCTTGTAAGGTTTAAGATATTTGGTGACAGTTTGATATCCGACATCATTCTGAGCACAGTATGCTTTGATGTGTGCGGCGGTAATCTTGTTACCGTATAGATCTCTTAGAGAATTGATTAGAGATTCGGGGTTCACTTTAGCTTCAAAAGGCATTGTTCATTCTGTAGTTATATATTAAGTATAGTAGCATATGTTATCATATGCAAGCAGTGTTGTGACACTAATATAATTGTCTCTACACTTCTCTACGCTATAAAGTCCATGAATTGTCCAAGGACTTTCTTGTTCATCTTCTTATTGTTAAGAGATTTTTTGAAAGCAGATTTGATCTGTGCTTTGGTTGCATCTTCTTTCACTTCAAACTCAGTATCATTACCAAGAGCACTTGATGACATTCCAAAGTAGGCATGATATCCAACATCAGTAAGTTTGACTGACTTATCTTTTTTCCAAGAAGCTTGGATATGTTGTACCTTATCGAAATCCCAATCCATATATCTTCTGATAAATGAGTTAGCGTCTCTGTTATCCATGACTCGGATACCTATGAAATTAACATCTGGGAATCTACCTCTAAGTTGATTGAGAAGTGATGATGTCAATTCATGTGAATGAGAATTACAATAGTATGTCTTGCCATTAGATTTGTCTCTGATAAAAACTGAACCATTCATAGTTGATCTGTGACCCATGTAGTTTCTCTCAGGACTATCTTTGAATTCAAATTTGCAACTGTATGAAAGTGGATGTGCGTCTCCATCTGTAAGAGTTATACATTGTACTTTCTGAACTCCTGTAGCTTTTTTGAACTTAGGAATTAGTTGGTTCAATGATACAAGAGCTTCGTTGAGTGGAGTTCCTGATAAAGATAATTTTCTAGGGCATTGATATAGTATAGTGTTATCCCATCTGAAATGCTGTGTCAATGGTGTGGTTAGTCTCCAGATATTGAGCATTTGTTTTTCTAGATCAGACTTCTTGCAATCACTTGTAAGAAACTCTACCATAGAAAACTGAGAATCAACTCTTACCATGTGATCTTTTTCTTCATGGTGATTTGGCATGTTTCCTCTACCTCTCCAAGTATAGTCATCATCCCATTCTTTGTAATGATTCCACTCATTAGTGAAAGCAAATACTTGAAAAGGAATTTGAACTTTCTTACAAAACCAAATCAAGTTGAATAACTGTTTGATTGTGTCCATAAGAACTGTACTCATAGAACCAGACCAATCAAGTACAAATATCAATCCATGATTTTTGCCATCTGGTAGAACTGTAATCTTTTTGAATAGATCTTCATTGAATTTGTAAGTATGTAACTTAGTACAATCAAGAACACCTGTCTTTGCCACAGTAGCACGGGCATATGCATCAGCAGACTTACGACACTCGAACTCTTTTACAAGATAGTTGACTTCTTTCTGAGCAGATCTACGGAAGAGTCTGTAATCATTGTCAACTTTCTCAAAAATATCAATCTTTCTCTCTGAGTTTTGATCATAGTTGTTTTGAGATCTTACCCAATACTCATCCAAATAAGCATGAACATCAGAATTTTTGGCAACTATTGTGTCCAAGTTTAGAGTAGGTAATTCAACATACTCAGGAACATAGAATGAATTTGTTTCTTGTTTGTTTAGATTTTCTAGATTTTCTTGGAAGGTCTTGTCTGTTACTGCCTCTGTGACTCCTCCATGAACACCACCCATAGGATCAGATAACCTTTCCAATTCATCAAGAAGTTCTTTGTCTGTCATTTCTGTGGGATCAGGAGATCCATCTCTACCAGTTTCTGAATCAGATTCTTCTCCACCATCAACATCTCCTTCCATTTCTGAATCAGTTTTTTCATCAGATGGTTGAAAAGGTACTCCCATTCCAGCACCAGATTCTCCACCCATTGAGAACTCTAAGTCATCAAGTTTAGTAAGTTGTTCTTCTGATTCTTGTTTCTCTTTGATGTAGTTGTATAATTCCTGAGCCAACTCAAGAACATCTTTGAAAGTTTCAGTTTTGAATGCCTTATCTACAAAGTATTTTTCTTCATCATCAAATTTTACACTTTCAAAAGCACCGATCTTGTAGTGAATATTGATTCTGTCTGCCAAACCCATGTCTTCGATATCATGTTCACTCAATTGAAAGAAGTCTTGTTCAGCAAGTTGTGAATATCCACCGTAAAATGTTTTACTCAAGCCAGGATATCTCTGTTTCATTAACTTCTCAATCCTTACATCTTCCAAAACGTTGACGAAAGACATTGGAACATCTGGATAGTCATATGTCCAGTTATCAGCGGGTGTATATAATGCGTGACCAACCTCATGTCCTACTAGAAGGTCATATACGATCCCAGAAGCCTTCTCCCACATTGGTAGGGTAAGAACTCTACGTTCAGTATCGAAAGACGCTGTAGAGACCTTACGGTTCTCTATGATAAGATCTTCTGTTGCAAGTAGTTTTGCGAGTTGACCTTTGACTTCGTAATTAACCTGTGTAAGCATTTGTTTTCTTGTCTATGTACACATGATAATCGATCCTATGCCAATTTCAACCAACAGTGTGCCAGTTTGTCAACTGTCTACCCTGACCATTTTATTGCTGTATCTAAAGCTTTCTTCGCTGTGTTTTGTAATTTTATTACTTTACTCTCATATGTTATTGTAAATCCCAATAGATCACCTTCGGGATCATTCGGCATACCTACAGGTTGTACTAGAAAAATACCTGCATGAGCAATAGTTCTCCACTCCATATCAATGAAGCCAAGTTCTCTTAAGGCACACTCAAGTTTTAAAGAGTGACATCCATCTAGTAGTAGCATACGGTATCCGTAGTATACTATTATGTAGAATACTTGACTTTTGAGAATCCATTCATCTTTTCAAAGGTAATTAAATTATCCAGTCTATCAGTAAGTTCATCTACCTTATGAGATATCATAAACACATAAGCATCCTTGATGACATACTTGATGATCTTCGTAAACTCGTCAGTACCATTACTGTCAAGTGAACTGTCAAATATTTCGTCAAGGATTAGGATGTTTGTGCTGGATGAGTTCTTCATCTTAGCAATATCTCTCCAAGTAAACAGAATAGCAAGATCAATTCGCATTTTTTCACCCTCAGAGAATGATTCGTAACTGAATTTCTCATGTATAGGTGACTTAATCTTCTCATTGAACTGTTCATCTAAAGTAAAGTTGATATAGAAGTCCATCATTTGAAGATAATGATTTATCTTTTGATTCATGACAGGCAGATACCTTCTTATGATCTTTGCCTTGACACCAGAATCCTTCATCATGGAGTTTGCAAAGTCCAGATACTCTATATTCTCAGTGTGTGATGCTTTATCCTTTTCTACTGTTATCAGATCGCTTTTGAGTGACTTAAGAGTGGCTCTTTCAGTATTTCTGTTTGCAATTTGCTCGGTAATCTCTTGAATTTCTGATTCATAATCTCTGATTTGCCTTTGGTACTGAGAAATTTTAAAATTGTTCGTTGAAATGTCATTCGTTAGTTGAGTGATCTGATTAGTGAGTTCTAAAAACTTAGAATCTCTTTTTTGTTCTTCATTTATAGACTTGGTAAGATCTTTATAAGCAGAATTAATCTCTTTGACCTTACCTTCTATGTCTTCGATTTTATTTAAGCGAAACTCTTCCTCTATTTTCTGCTCACATGTAGGGCATGATACGTTTTCCTTAAAAAATTTATGTTCGGATGTTATATTTTGTATCCGTTGTTCCAATTTTGCCTTAATTGTGTTCATTTTCTTAAGGGAAGCACGAGCAGATGATAGATCTTCTAGCTCTGGTTGATACTTTGTCTTAATTAAATTGTCATATTTGGTATTCTCCCCCATGAGACCAGAAGTATCCTCAAACATGACATCAATTTTATCTTTTGTATCCTTAATTCTCTTCTTTCCACTCTTATCAAGGTCGGCAATAAAGTTTTTTTGCATATCAATCTTCTCTTCTATCATTTCTTTCTTGATAGTGAGTTCCTTTATCTCTGTTGAGGCTTTACTCATCCTTTCTCTAAGGATTTTTGCCATGCCAGAGAAAATTTTGATGTCTAAAACGTCTTCTACGATTGCTCTACGGTCTGAATTACCAAGTTGCATGAACGGAACGAACGTTGCCGATCCCAGAATGGTAGTTTGAGTGAAAGATTTGTAGTTTAACTTTAAAATATTGTCTTCTAGATGTGCCTGTTGATCATTCTGGTTGGCAAATTGATCTTGTAGTTTGCCATCTATGTAAATCTGGAACAAGGTAGGTTTCATACCTCTCACAATCGTATAGATTTTACCTTGTATTTCAAATTCTATCTGAACTTCACATTCTTTTTCATTAACAGTATTGATTAACTGTGCCTTCTTGATTTTTCTGAATGGTTTATTATATAATACGAAAGTTAATGCATCCAAAATAGTAGATTTACCCGCTCCATTAGCACCTACTATTAAATTTGTTGGGGATTTTTGAAAACTTACAATTATAAACTGATTACCAGTTGATAAGAAATTACGCCACCGTATTGTCTTGAATATTATCATAATCTTTTGGTGGAATCACTATATCATCAGGTGAGATAACAACATATTTGTATTTGTGTTTTTGACATGTCTCAACAGCCAGTGTATCATCTATTTCTACAACTGTCAAGGGGATTGCTTCGTTTGCTTCTAACAAGCCTGCGTATCTTGTAGCATCATCTTCTTGTTCAAAAAGATACAAAGCCTTATGGCCATCATCATTAGTGACGGCATAAGCGCCTTCCCCTTCTTTTCCTGAGAGTGATAAGATGTACATTACTCGGATTCACAAGCTTCTAAGTAAACTTCTTTTAGAAGTGTTTTGACTCTATCCTTTTTCAATTCAAAATCAGAGTCTTCGATATATTTATTGAGGAGAGTTAATGTATCTTCAATCTTTTCGCCGTCTAAATCTACTTCCTTATCATTGATTTCTGTGTTCTCAACTACCTTTAAATCTATGATTCCAGCCTTCATAAGTTTGTCAAGGAATTTGTCATACTGTAACTGACTTGACCTAGATCTAACAAAAAGTTTTACAATCTTATCCTTATAGAGGTGTGCTTTGAATAACTCTGCTGGTGTATCATTGTAGTATATCTTTTCAAACATGTGATATGTATTTTCTACAAACTCTATTTCACCTGTCTCTGTATCCAGAATACTGAATCCTCTCTTATCGCCACAATCATTCCAATACATTTCATATGGATTACCTAAGTAAAATGTATGTCCATCATTACTTCTGGTATGATAGTGTCCTGAGAATACTGTATCGAACTTTTCTATAATGCCTGTGTCAATTCCTCCTTGTTGAACCATGCCTGGATATAATTCAAATCCAGTGAGTTCAAGATGTCCAAAGGCAAGTTTGGCATCAGACTTTTCTATAGCTGCAAGAGTCTCCTGATAGTTGTCATCACATATCCAAGGCAACATCATTGCTCTGAACCCATCAATATCATAGGTTTCTGGTGAAGATATTGGAACTATGTTGTCATAATGTTCTAGGAGTAAATCAATTGAATTGATATCATTGGTATTCTTATAGTAGACATCATGATTACCTACAAGTTGCCAAACTTTGACCCCCAAATTTTTGAACTTATCATATACATGTTCTTTTGCCCAATCGAGTGACCAATAATCTATGTTCTTTCGGTTATCAAAAGCATCTCCCATGTGGATACAATGTTTGATACCTCTTTTTTCTAGTTCTGGAAAGAATATATTGTCGTAAAATTTTTGAAAGAAGTCATGAAATACCTTACTACCCCTTCTACCTCCGAAGTGAGTATCAGTTATTATTGCTATCTTCATTCTTTAGTTCCTTTTGTTCTTTTAAATATTCTTCTCTACCGCATTTGGTAAACTCGCCTTTCTCGTAATCAAAGTAAGGGTGTGGTGCAGCAGATACCACTGGGTCTTTTGTTCTGTTCTTGATAACAATAAATCTATCAGCAGCAAATGTTCCTGCTAACTGAACTACAACCTCATCTTCATCTTTCCAGTTGATACTACCGTCTTTCTTGGTGTGAAGCATTGCTTCTTGTATCTGGTCAATTAGTTCTTGTGTTAGCTTCATTGATTCATCTTTGTTTGTACTGCTTCTTTTATTGAATTGTAATCGCTAGAATAGCCGCCATCGTCATCAACGTGCATAACCTCATCATACCCCGACTTCTCAATGATCTTTTCACGGATCTCCATTTGTTTTTTCTCTTTCTGTATACGTCTGAGGAAAGCATAGTGTATGATTTGAGTGAAGTAAGCAAAAGGATTCGTAGATTTCTCTGGATTGAAGTTATGTATATACTGAACGCAGTTCTCGATGCCATCTGATATCATGTCCTCTCTGAACATATAGTTCACAAAGTTTGGTTTGTATGATAAGTGAGTTGCGATCTTCACAAAACACTCACCAAGATAGTTTGTAATTCTAGGTTTAGGGTCTCCCTTCTCTTCTGCCTCTTTTACGTCAGCCTTATATTGTACGATAGCATAAAGGAATTCTTTATTGTTAACGTAGTGTTCAGATCTCTTTCGGGTCTTACCTTTTGCGGGCATTTATATTACCTCTTTTGTTAGTTTAAGTATACCATAAAACTGGACGCTTGACAAGTCTATGAATTGGATGTACAATAGCTCTGTCAGAGCGCAAGGGATGTTTTAGCTGCTTAGCTTTGCTCAGAGCCATTCTTAAATAACTTCTCAAGATGCTCTCGAGCCTTCTCGACTGAAATTACATATCCCATCTTCTTTGTTACTTTAATTTTTTCTGATGAACCTCCTTTCTGAATAAGGTTTGTCATGATAAATCTCTGATAATAGGCGACGACCTCGGAGTCTTCCCTTGCCTCAACTACAGTTATAACTTTGTCCATAGGTATGATAATTATACCTTCAGCTGGCATACTTCTTAACCATGGCATCATGCGAAGACCTTCATGTCTTCCATCCATACTGACTGTTTCTATCTCTACAGGATCACTTATAATTAAAACCGTGCGACCATTTTCCTCAGAGGGCATGACTTCACCGAAGATCTCCTCTCCTGAGACTAGTTTTACGGATGCGTAGAAATCTTCTTCCATCTTATTTTAGTTTGATGTGGGATAGTTCATAATTAAAATCTTCTTCTTTATATATTTTTATTCTTTCTATCAGATGATTCAAAGTGTAATTTCTTTTAGAATTAAATGTAATATCATCTGCTATATCATATAACATTGCATGGGTCTTGTCCTTTGATTTCCTTAGAACCCTACCAATACTTTGTAAATTGCGTATTCTACTCTTGCTAGGAGATGCAAAGATGACGTTATGTAAGGCCTTAATGTTAATTCCTGTAGAAAAAGTACCATAAGAGGCAACAATGATTGCATCTGATTCTTTTTCCGTTATGGATCTAACCTGTTCTCGCTCTTCTCCGTCCACTCCACCGTGTACATAAAATACTTTCCTATTATTCTCTACACTGTTATTTATTAGATTAAACAATGGTTCGCCATGAGCTTCAACTCTACTGTATAGGACTAAAGTATTGCCTTTTAGAGTCACAGTGAGGTTCTTAATGAACTCATTTCTCCTTTCGTGTTCTATAATATAGTTCATTTCTTCTCTATACTCATCAAACTGGCGCGGTTCATGTTTAAGTAGTATAATCCGTATGGATAACTTCGCCAGTTGTCCCTTGGCCTGTAGTTCTGATGTCTTTGTAACTTTGTAAGACGGCCCAAATAGTCCCTCTAGAACCCATTTGTGAGTCTGTGTGCCACTCAATGTACCAGTAAAACCATATCTATATTTTGTATCCCTCATCTTGGACATGATATTGATAAGAGATTTAGATTTGAATTGATGTGCTTCATCTCCTACAATTACATCAAACTGAGAGAACCAGTGTCTATCCATCTTGTAGATAGATTGCCAAGTTGATATTGTTACACGTTGTTGTCCGTTCTTATTTCTACCAGAATATACTCTGTGACAGTATTTTTCTACATCCCAACCATAATCAGTGAAGTCTTTATACATCTGTTCTACGAGAGATGTGGTTGGAACTACAAGCAATATTCTTCTTTTTCTACCTACATGGTAACGTGTCACAGCATATATCATCAATGACTTGCCTGATCCAGTAGGAGATATAATTAGTCTTCTATTGTTTCTAAGTGCGTCAAAGACACCATCTATCTGATAATCTCTAGGTTTGAAACTAGAAATTGCAGTCATGTAATCCTTTACGCCTTCTAGTGATATCTCTTCATTCTCTTCAAAAGGAGTTCCGTATGTATCATTGTCTAAAAATTTTACACCATAGTTGGCCTTCTTTGCCCATGATACTATCTTATCCAGTAATCCCACATACACTTCACCTGTAGCAGTGGAAAACAATCTTATCTTTCCATCCCAGTGTCTATTCCTGTATTGTGGCATGAACTTTGCGCCAGGAACATCAAAGGTAAAGTAATCTGATAGTTCTTGCTGAACGTGAGGTTCTGCATCTACTACGAGATGTACTTCATTCTTTTTAGAGATGGTAAGATCACTCATAACCCATTCGTAAATCTTTGCCATTCAATGGCATTTTTGATTTGATATGTTCTATTAGATACGATCTTAAGAATACTCTCAAGATAATCTAACATGATCTGATAATATTCTATCTTTGCGGTACATTTGATGAGATCAGGGTCTGCATCAAAGTACTTGTCTAAGTCTGCCTTTAAAACTTTATAGTCGAACGGTCTTTCTGCATATATCTCTGGCGATGCCTTGCCACTATAATATATCCACTTCTCTTTTTTTAAGATCTTAAATTGTGTCTCCTGAGCTTTCTGTAATGTCAGGATATTGGTGTAAATTTTATAATACTTTGCGTGTAAGGCTGGTGTTTTTGTAGATTCTGAGTGTAATAATTCATTATCTATAACCGAATCCTTATCCCAAAGTCCTTGTATGAACTCAAGATTCATTACCTACTAAACTCTCCACATTAAAAATAGTATATTTGAAAGAGGCTGTCGCCATAATATAATTTATATCAGTTGCATTGGCTGAAAATGGCACAGGTGTCAGAGATGCAGGGAACATGTCCTTGAATCTGATTTTTGCAACTGGATTGAAACTACTATTATATACTAACATAGTTCCGTCCGATCTGGCACTCTTTAAGAGATCTTCTTCATTTGGATTTAAAGGAATACTTTCATCAATAGACTCAGGAAATCCAAGTGATCTCATCCACCTCTCTATTGAAAGGTAGTTCTCCAAGTTTTCATCAATAAAAAACTCAATGTCAAAATCTCCATAGTCTATCTTATCTCCAGGCACAGGGATATCTTTCAAGTAAGATGTCTGAATAGACACTCCTAGATTGATATTTGGTATTGTAACTGACTGCGAAAAGAAATCTACCTTTGGTGCTTTAGTTAAATTAAACTTAAATCCAACTGGCGACAGGAAATTTCTATTTGCAACTTGTCTAGAAAAGACAGAATATTGATCCGCCATTGACGCTTTACTTTTATTTAGCAGTTTTCATTGAGGTCTTCTGCCATGTTTCCACCTATATTAGATCCCTGATTACCACCAAACATAGCCACCCAACCAGCAGCGACCCAACCAACAAAGGGGATAGAACTAAGAGTAGGAGCAGCAGCTGCACCAACTGAAGTACCCACAAGTCTTCCTGTACCTTTGGCTGCTCCGACTGCTTCGATACAGGCCTCACTTTTTCGGGCGGCACTTATTGAATCTGATTGTTCTTGTGTCAATCCAGGCCTTCCATCTAACCATGATCTATGATTTGATACTGCACCACCTTGATTGATCTGACCATCCATGAAGTATTCTTCTACTACCTTCTGCGTATTATTTGCTAGTCCTAAGAAACCACCCTTCTCTTTGATGTCCTTAGTTATGTACGCTGTCTTGGGATCGTTTGCAGTATAACTCAACTTATATCCTTGTTCGTCTGCTTGAACAACATAAGAAGTATAAGGGCCTACTGGAACGTTGATGTTTGGAATTTTATTTTTCTCTCTGGTTGCGATGTAACCTATCATTCCGATATGTGATACAGCAAAAAGACTGCCAACAATACCAACAGAGATCCATTTTAATTTATTCATAATTCTCATACTGAACCGTCTACTATATAGGCATAAAAAAAGAGACCCATTTGGGTCTCTTTGTGAGATTGTAATATTGAATTACATAAGGTTAGAAACCTTAACTCTTCTGTAGTATCTGTTTGAGTTGGATAGAAGTCTTCCAAGACCTTGGTTAGATACGTTACCTTCGGCAAATGGGTTTGCAACGATTCCGTAACGAGTCTTAAAGCCAATTTTTGGTTGGAATGTGTCTTGTCCCACAGCTCTTACCATCTGTAATGGAACGTAAGGGCAGTAGAATAATCCAGCATCATAAG
>Ga0209348_1001443_pt1 | contig 11530 bp, 14 predicted proteins | sample ETNvirenome_2_30_FD_184065 | JGI IMG/M metagenome (GOLD analysis project Ga0209348, IMG submission 184065) | Marine viral communities from the Pacific Ocean - ETNP_2_30 (SPAdes) (version 2) | ecosystem: Environmental > Aquatic > Marine > Oceanic | place: Pacific Ocean | collected 2013-06-22 | reverse complement strand
TTACACAGATACAGAAATCCCTGATCTTGTAAAAGATGCACAGATTGAACTTGCTGTCTATCTAAATAACAACAAAGATGGAATCGGTTTAAGTGGGCTTGAGGACTTTGCCGCAATGAGTATTGGAAATATAAACGTAACTCCTAATTTTTATGGAAGAGTAGGAGTTGATCGCATACCACCTATCATTGACCAATATTTGAAGGGCATTAGAATAGGTGGAAGTGCTAATCTATCAATCAAGAGGTCTTAAAAATGGCATACGACTATCCAGCTGCAATAATAATTACAGATCATACACAGGCTTTCACTGGTAGATTTGGCAAAGTTGTTGCATTGAAAAATTCAACTGTCGATTTAGTTGCTGAGAATATTAAAGAAAATACATCTTCAACTATTTCTGGAATACCTATACATCATTCAGCAGAGGTTTGTGGCGTAATTACAAGTGTTCAGATTTCAAGTGGTGACGCTGTTATTGCGTATTACTTATGAGCATTGCTTCAGCACTAAAAAAAGCAGCTTCAAAGACAATTAAGGCTCTTGGTGGCGACATTACTTATAGAAGAGTGACGACTGGAATATACAACCCAACAAGCGGCTCAATGAGTGAGGTTAAATCGGATGTCAGTATAAAAGGTGTCGTGAGCAACGTAACAAGGTCTGAGGTGACTGACCTAGTTTCTAGTCAAGACAAACGACTCACTATATCTGCTGGTGATATAACTTTCACTCCAACAACATTTGATCGGGTAGTTATAAGCGGAACAGAATATAAGGTGGTTCAGATCAATACAAATGAGCAAGATAATACAGCTATCAGTTTTGATATTTTTTTGAGGTAAAAATGGCAAGACGAATAAAGGTCACAGAGATAAAAGGTTTTTACGAAGATCTGATTGTTGATGCTGTAGCTGGAACAACGCTTGAGTGGACTAGAAGAGTAAAAAAAGCAACACCAGTTGATACTGGAAGGCTCAGAAGTGCATGGCAGACAAATATTAAAAGGTTTGAGGGCAGTGTCACAAATAATGTTGTTTATGCAGAACCTGTTTGTTTTGGTGTTAATAAACCACCATCATGGGGCGGTATTTACAGGACAAGAAAAAACACAGTTGAGGGCTTTCCCGCACTTATAGGTAAAGAGCTTGAAATATATATCAACAGACAATTTGGGAGGTTTTGATGACAGCTACAAATTTAAATACAGTTAGAGCTACTATTGAGAAACGATTAAATGATGAGTTTAGAGTCGGCCCATCAATCCCTTTGGTTTTCAATAATGTGCCTTTTGATGCCTCTAATGTCGATCAATATATTCAATGCGTTACTAGCTTTGGATCAAGTGAATACCTTACACAGCAAGCACCCAATTCAGCTACCACAGCAACTAATCTTGTTGTGGGTCTTATTATTTTTAATATATATACAGAGCAGGGACTAGGAGCAGGGGCTAACTTTGCCATAGCACAAAGGCTAAGGAATTTATTTAACAGAATTACAGTTTCTGATGTACGATTTGATCCACCAGTCGGCCCTGAGATATTTCAATCTACTCCAGAGGGTAAATTTCAGACGCAGATTAGAATAACATTTGAATTATATGAGGCACTTGTACCATGATTGAGTTCACAGAAGAAATGCTTGACGCTATCGAAGTTGTTAAAGGTAGAAGAGATCCAAAGTATTGGGATCCAAAATGTAGGCGATATATGGAAAGCCAAAAAACAAAAGCTGTAAAAAAACCAAAAAAAGGTTAATATAATTATAAATATTTCTTTTTATTGTTATGGCTGCTGTAAAAGGTGATGTCGGGCAAGTCAAATTTGATGATGGCGGCTCTTCAGTCAACCCAGTATTAGGCACTAGATCATGGTCTATGTCTATTACTAAAGATACCCAAGAAACAACTGTTCAAGGTGACACTTTCAAATCTTTTGTTGGTGGTCTTATTGAAGGTGAGGGGTCTGCTGAATTAGTATATGACAACGCCGCATCTGGTGAGACTGCAACTTTTATGGACGGTATCTTGACTACTGGCGATCCAGCAACAGCGTCATTTGAACTTTTCCCTGATAGTGCAAGCGGAACTAAAAAGATTAGCTTCAGCGGCCTTATAACAAACTTTGAGCAAGGCTCATCTTTAGGTGATGTCAATACAATCAGCATCACATTCAAGCCATCTGGCACAATTACATCAGCAATTTAAAAAGTAAAATTCTTCGCAATTATTTATGACAACTAAAAGATCCGCAGAGGTATTGCTTGGGGCGTTTCAAGATGAAATGGTCACAAGACGTAAGTTTGACGTTAAAAACTCGAAAGATGAAGTCATTATGACTTTATACTTTAGACCGATCACAAGGTATGCAAGGGTCAAAGCTCAACAATTAGCTGGCCCAAATGCTGACGCTTTAGTTGTGTCAACTCAACTTCTTTGTCAGATGGCAGAAAAAGAAGATGGTAGTCTTGCTTTTGATATGTCAGATGCACCTATGTTGCAAAGACAGCTTCCAGAAAAAGTATTAAATGACCTTGAACTATTTTTAAATGATATAAAGCTTGATATTGATTTAGCAAAAAAAGAATAAAAGGGGATACTTGGCTTAGGTTTGAGTTTTTCCTAGCAACAGAACTTGGTAAAACAGTGCAAGAACTCAGGCTTAACATGACTGAGGCAGAGCTAATATATTGGGCTGGATATTATGAAATAAAGTATGACGAAGAAAAGAGGGCATTGCAACGACAAAAACGCAATTCAAGGTAATATAGGATAAAGGTTTTTTTTATTTGTGGCAGAAGCAGTCGTCAGGTTAAAAGTTGATGCGACAAATGCTAATAGGGCACTTGCTGGTGTTCAACAAAAAACTAATAAATTACAGGGAGCTTTAGGTGGTCTTAGAACAGCTATTGCTGGAATTGGTATTGGATTATTAGCAAAACAAGCAGTAAATACCTCTGCAAACTTTGAAAAATTAAATGTAAGGCTTGGACTACTTACAAAAAGCAGTGCAGATTTTGCAAAATCACAACAGATTGCGGCAGATGCACAGAAAGCTTTTGGTTTAAGTGCTGTTGAAGCTTTGGAAGGCGTAACAGATATTACAGCAAGATTAGCTCCACTTGGGACATCAGTCGAAGATATAAAAACTGTATTTTTTGGATTTAATACTGCCGCCAAACTAGCTGGTGCATCAGCGATAGAATCATCAAACGCATTTAGACAACTAGCGCAGGCTCTTGGCTCAGGAAGGCTTGCTGGTGATGAATTTAGAAGTGTCTCAGAACAAGTGCCAACAGTTCTTGCTCCTATAGCTGAAGAACTTGGAGTCACTATTGGAGAACTGAAGCAACTTGCCGCTGATGGCAAATTAACAAGTGATGTTGTTCTTAGGGCTTTAGGAAGAATTGGCAATGAAGGAAGTGGGTTTTTAAAGCAATTATTAGAAAACGATCCAACACAAGTTTTTAAAGATTTTAACAATGCAACTGAAGATTTATCAAGAGCTTTTGGAGATCAATTAAGACCTGTTGTTATGGAGGTAACAAAGGCTTTGACAGGATTTATCACAAAGTTAACAGAATTTATAAACTCAGATGCTGGAAAAGCAGTTTTACTTTTAACCACTGTTGCTGCAAGTATCAAAGCCATTGCTGTTGTTACTCCTTTGGCTGGGGCTGCTGTTTCTGCATTTGCTATCAAAGTAGGTGCATTAAAAATTGCAGTTCTTGGTTTGTCTGGTGCTTTGGCTGCTAGTGGAATTGGAGCATTTGCTTTGGCTCTTGGATTTGTGGCCACAAAAATAATACAAACTAGAAGAGAGCAAAAAGAATTAAATGACGTAATAGCAAAAGGTGCTGGAGAAGAAGTTAAAAATGCACTGACAAAACAAAAAGATATTCTGACACAAATCAATAAAAGGTTAGTCAATGCAAATGGCAGAACTAAAAAGAATCTTGAAAACAAAAAAGCAGAAGTTTTAGAGGATATAAAGTTACTACATCAAAGAAATCGAACTTTAGAAAAAGAAAAAGAAATAACAGAAGAAAAGGATAAACAAAACGAAAAACATAAAGAATCAGAAGAGCTTATTAAAAAACAAGGAGAAGCAACAGATAAATTAAAAGATAAAATGACTGAAGTAGGTGAGGAGATTGAAGGAAGTATAAAAAATAATTTAAGGGACGCTATAACTGGCGCAAAAAGCTTTGGAGAAGCTATGACAGGCGTACTTAACCGCATAAGAGACAAAATCATTGATGCACAACTTGAAAAGCTTGTTGGTGGCTTTGGTGCGGCTTTTGGTGCGGGTGCAAGTGGTGGAAAGAAAAAAGGACTTGGAGGTATTGTTGGGGGTCTTTTAGGAGGTCTATTTAAATTTGCAGATGGTGGTAGGCCACCAGTAGGCAAAGCTTCAATCGTGGGAGAAAGAGGGCCTGAGATTTTTGTTCCAAAGGTAGCTGGTACAATTATTCCAAACGATTCGATAGGAGGTGGCGACAAAACTACTAATATTGTTAATGTGTCAGTAGATGCCTCTGGCTCCTCAGTGGCTGGTAACAATTCAGATGCTCAACAATTAGGTGCTGCTATTGCTGGTGCTGTGCAAGCACAATTAATTAAAGAAAAACGCAGTGGAGGTTTATTAGCAAGATAATGGCAAGTTTTCCAAGTTTTACACCGATCTACGGATCTACAAAAACAATTGATACTAAAGCAAGAGTCGTAAATTTAGGTGACGGCTATCAGCACCGAATTCTTTTTGGTTTACCGCAAAATCAAAGCCCTATGACTTTAGATTTAACATTTAGTGTTTCAGAAACTGACGCAGATACAATATTTTCATTTTTAAATGATCGGGACTTAGATCAAGCATCTTTTGATTACACCCCAACAGATGAAACAAGTGCATTGAAATTTATATGTACAAGAAAAAGTAAATCAATACCATATAACAATAGGGCTATAGTTAATCTAACTTTTTTACAAGTTTTTGAACCATAATGGCGATCCCAGTATCTGATTTACAAAAAATCAATCCTAGTTCACATATTGAACTTTTTACTCTTCAACTTGATACCGCATTACATGGTAATAATAATATTTTTAGATTTCATGCTGGCGTAAATGAATTAAATACAGATATTATCTGGCAAGGCGATCAATATTCAAAATTTCCTGTGACAGCAGAGGGTTTTGAATACACAGGGGTGGGGCAAATTCCAAGACCAACTTTCACTGTAAGTAATATTTTATCAACCATAACCGCTTTAATGGTGCAAGTAAATACAGTAACTGCTGGAAATGATTTAAATGGCAGTAAATTTACAAGAATAATCACACTAGCAAAATTTTTAGATAATGCAAATTTTATTTCTGGTACTAATCCTTTTGGAACACCAAGCTCAGATGAGTTTCCAAGAGAAATTTATTTTATAGACCGCAAGATTACAGAAAATAGAGAAATTGTATCTTTTGAACTTGTATCGGAAATGGATTTAGTAAATTTAAGATTACCTCGTAGACAAGTTACAAGAAAACTTTTCCCTGGTGTAGGTACATTTTTCTAAAATTATGAATTGGAAAGATGAAGCAATTAAATATGCAAAAGAAATATTACCAGAGGAATCTTGTGGATTAGTGGCAATCATTAAAGGTAAAGAAACATTTTGGCCTTGTAAAAATTTGGCAGAGGGTAAATTTGAATATTTTATTATTGACCCTGATGATTGGGCTGAATGTGAAGATATGGGCGAAATAATAGGAATATTTCATTCGCACCCTGTTGGCCCATCAACGCCAAGTGAAAATGATAAAGCAAGTTGTGAATTTTTAAATGTTCCTTACTATATTTACAGTATTGAAGATAACGATTGGTCACATTTTAAGCCAAGCGGTTATAAACTACCTTCTTTAATTGGAAGAGGTTTTATATGGGGTAAACACGATTGTTGGTCAATAGTTACAGATTGGTTTAAAGAAACAAAAAATATTGATATTCCTTATTGGAATAGACCAAAAAGAATAAAAGACTTTCTTGCTAAACCAGAATTTGAATTTGCCTTACCTAAATTAAACTTTGTAAAACAAAAAACGAATGATGACATTCAAATTGGTGATGTATTGTTATTTGAATCTATGACAAAAAATTTAGATCATGTTGCTGTTTACATTGGCGATATGATGATATTAAATCATAATATAAAAGGGTTAAGCTGTAGAGAACCTTTTGATTTAAGGTATCAGCAATCTCTTAGAGGAGTTTATCGTTATGAAGCTAAATAAAATAAAAGTTTACGGTAAATTAAGACAAGATTTAGGCTGTTCATATTTTGAGGCTGCTGTTAGTAGTCCAGTAGAAGCATTTAGATTCTTAAGAGCTAATTTTCCAGATTTAGAAAAATATATGAGTTGCCAATATTACAAAGTAAAAATGAATGGTAATGATTTGACAGAAGAAGAACTTAGTTTAAAAAGTGAGGGAGTAATACAAATAATTCCTATTGCTACTGGATCTATACCGTTTGTTGCTGGTGTTGGTGCTTTATTTGCTGGAAGTGCAGTTGCCGCTGGAACTACATTTTTGGGGGCAGGCTTTTTAGCAACAGCAGCTTCAGCAGCTTTAAAAAGTATTGGAACAAGTATGCTTATTGGTGGAGTAACTCAAATGTTAACGCCGACACCAAATATTACACAACCTACATCCTCAGCTTCTACTGGCATGAACCGAAGTGATGCGACATTAGAAGATAGTAATTACAACTTTAGTGGCATAACAAACGTGTCTAGGGCTGGTGTTACATTGCCTGTTGTGTACGGTGAAGTTTTTGTTGGAAGTATTCTTGTAAGCAATGGAGTTGACACCGCACAATTAACAAATGTGAGGGCAATTACAAGCAACTAATTATGGCAGTTAGAGTACAAAGAACTTATATAGGAAGTGGCTGGAGCGGTTATCAAACCAACACAGGTTTCATTGGAAAAAATCATTCTGATTTTGATAAAACACTTTCAAGTAAACAGTCATCAACAATTATTGATGTACTGTCAGAGGGTGAAATAGAGGGTTCAGCTACAGCTTCAAAAGCTGGCATTACAAATAAATCTTCAAATCGTTATATAAACGCTTTTTTAAAGGACATTTATTTAGATGACACACAAATTTATCAACAGGCAGCACCAGATGAGAATGTAAGACCTAGATCAAGCAGACTAAATTATAAAAGTATAGATTTTGAGGCTCGATATGGTACGAGCAATCAGTCTGCAATGACAGGAATAAATACAATTGAAACTGAAACACCTGTAGGAGTGAATGTCACATTTGGAAATCCTGTTACTAGACAAATTAATAATGATACTATAGATGCCGTTAGAGTGACTGTTGGTTTTCCACAGTTAAAACACATCAAAGACAACGGAGATGTTGATGGTGAACTTGTTGATATTGATGTGCAGCTTATTCAAAATGACGGCACTACAACCACAGAAATAGCAGATACAGTTATTGGAAAATCTAATGATGCTTATTTTAGAGACTATATTATTGACTTGCCAAACAACACTTCTTTCCCCATACAAATTAAGGTCATAAGAGGAAAGTCTGATTCAACCGATCCATTTATTATAGATACTTTCCAATTTACATCAATTACTGAAATAACCCGTCAGAAACAAAGGTATTTAGATGTTGCACATGCAAAACTAAGATTTGACTCATCTATTGCAACAACAATTCCTTCAAGAAAATATTTAATTAGAGGCATTAAAGTAAAAATTCCACATAACGCAACTGTAAGTCTTGCCGATGGAAGTATTACTTATTCAGGTACTTTTAACGGAACTTTTAAAACAGATAAAGCATGGACAAGCGATCCAGCATGGATTTTATATGACATTTTAACTAATACAAGATATGGTGCTGGTATTGATGAGTCTTCAATAGATCAATTTGCTTTTTATTCTACCTCTGTATATAACAACGAAAAAATAAGTGATGGTCTTGGTGGACAAGAGCCACGCTTTACTTGCAATGTAAATTTGAACAATTCCTCTGAAGCATATGATCTGATAAATGATTTATGCACTGTTATGAGAGTAATGCCATTTTATTCCGCTGGCTCCATAACAATTTCTCAGGACAGACCATCAGATCCAACCTATCAATTTACTCTTGCAAATGTAACAGCGGGTGGTTTTACTTATGCTGGATCAAGTCAAAAGACTAGACATACCGTTTTTAATATTGCATATTTTAACATGGATACACAAACTTTAGATTATGAAACCACTGAGGATACTGCTGCAAATATAGCCAAATTAGGAAGTGTTGTTAAAAATGTCAGAGCATTTGCCTGCACCTCAAGAGGGCAAGCTTCAAGGCTTGGTAAATGGTTTTTATATAATGAACAAAATGAAACAGAGACTTGCACTTTCACTTGCACAGCAGAGGCTGGTGTTTTAGTTAGATGCGGACAAATTATACAAGTAAGTGACCCTGTAAGAATACCTTTGAGAAGAGGTGGACTTGTTAAAAGTGCAAATGCAACTGTAATACAAGTTGATGACTCTGCAAATACTGACTTAGATAACAGTAACAATCCAAAATTGTCAGTAATTTTGCCAGACGGAAGTTTAGAAACAAGACCAATTATTGCAATAAATTCAGATGAGATCACTGTATCACCACCATTTAATCAAGTGCCACAAAGTAACACTGTTTGGGTTTTAGAAAATGATACGATTCAACCTTCTGTATGGAGAGTTATATCTATCAAAGAAAATGATGGTTTGACATATACAATTACTGCATTGAGCCATAATACAAGTAAATATAATTTTATAGAGGATGGTGCTACTTTACAACAAAGAACTATATCTGTTTTAAATGAAATAAAAGCTGCCCCTATTGGGTTGTCTGCACAAGAGCAGATCGTTCTTATAAATAACAAAGCAGTTAGCAAATTAACTTTTTCTTGGCAGCCTGTAAAAGGAGTTAATCAATATAGAATTGTTTATAGATTTAACAATGGTAATTCAATAACTCGTGACATACCAAGCACAACTTTTGATATTTCAAATAGTAATGTAGGAACTTATGAAGCAAGAGTTTTCAGTTTAAATGCTATTGGAGAAGTTTCTGTCAGTCCTTCTGTTTTAACATTTTCAGCAGTTGGAAAAACAGCAGTTCCAGCAAATGTTCAAAATTTAAGAATGGAGCCAATAAGCCCAAAATTAGTAAGATTAAGATGGGATCAAAGCACAGAAACAGATGTTCTTCATGGAGGTTTTTGTAGAATACGTCATAGCCCAAAAACTGATGGAACTGGAACGTTTCAAAATGCGACTGACATTGATAAACTTGCTGGAAATAGTACCCAAATAATTGTTCCATATATTGAGGGAGAATATTTAGTTCGCTTTGTTGATGACGGTGGAAGATTAAGTGCAAGTTCAGCATCAATAATTTTAGATTTACCAGACCCATTGGGTGCATTAATAGCACAAACCAGACGAGAAGATAATGACTCACCAAAATTTCAAGGTGCAAAAACCAATGTTACATTTGACTCATCTACAAACTCTATAAAGCTTACAAATCCCACAGCAAATGCAACAGGAGAATATGCTTTTAATGAAGTTCTTGATTTAGGTGCTGTATTTAGTCTTGATTTAAAACGTCACATTTTATCTCAAGGATTTTATTCTGGTAATTTATTTGATTCAAGAATTGCCTTAATTGATACATGGACAGATTTTGACGGAAGCCAAGCAACTGCTGTTAATGCTGAACTACTTGTAGCAGTAACACAAGACAATCCCTCTTCTGGATCACCAACATTTACAGCTTTTCAAACATTTGTAAATGGAACATATAAGGGTAGAGGATTTAAATTTAAAGTTAAATTAACTGCAAGTGACCCAGCCCAAAACATTCATGTCACTGAATTAGGTTACACTGCCACATTCCAAAGAAGAACAGAACAAAGCGCAACAGCTATTGCATCAGGATCTGGCGTTAAAAACATAACATTCACAAATCCATTTTTTACTGGCACTTCCGCTTTATTAGGAGCAAACAGTAACCTACCATCAATAGGAATTACAGCGACTGACAATATTACTAGCGGTGATTATTTTCAACTCACAAATATTTCCTCAACAGGGTTTTCAGTGCATTTCAAAGACTCATCAAATGCAAGTATAAATAGAAATTTTAACTTTTCTGCGGTAGGATTTGGGAAAGGTAATTAATTAATGGCAAGAACAGATACAACAGGCGGTAATGGGTATGTCATAGATAATGGCACAGGAGCGCAAGTCCGCACAAAATTAAACCAAATTACAGCAGCAATAAATTCTTTAAATAGTGGTTCGGGCGATCCTTCAATAAATACAGCTTTTCAGCCTCATATTGATACATCTACAAGTCTTTTACGCATAAGAAACGGTGCTAATAATGCTTATGTGACTTTAGGAAACATAAGTCAAGAAAACTTCGGTCATGCGGCTCTTACAGGAGCAACATTTACAGGTACTGTAATTCATAATTACACAGGAGCATTAAGACTACCATCAGGAACAACGGCTCAAAGACCAACAAGCCCCACTGCTGGTGATATAAGATTTAATTCAACTACAACTGAAGCAGAAATTTATAATGGTAGTATATTTACAGCAGTTGCTGGAGGAGCGGGGGCAACTGGTGGCGGTAACGATCAATGGGTTTTTGAATCTGACCAAACAGTAACGACAAGTTACTCGATTACTGCAAACAAACACGCACATTCTGTGTCACCAACAATTAACAGTTCGGTGACAATTACTGTGCCTTCTGGGGCAATCCTTGTTATCTTGTAATTATGGCATTAACATTAAACGGTTCTACAGGTATTTCGGGAGTAAACGGATCAGCTTCCGCACCTTCAGTTGTAGGTTCTGATTCAAACACTGGTATTTCGTTTGCATCTGATATTGTAAGAATTAATACAGGTGGAACAACAAGGGCAACTGTAGATGCGTCTGGGAACTTACTTGTAGGTACCACAAGTGCATCTAATGGTGATGTTGAGGGTCTATCATCTGGTGCTGGTGTTAAGATAAATGGAGCGTCAGGCAGAGCGTTGGAAGTTGCTGGTAATGCAGAGCCAGCAGTAGGTTTCAACAGATCAGGAGATGATGGTACTATTCTTCGACTTATAGGTCAAGGTAATTTAGAAGGAACAATCAGCGTTTCTGGTTCAAGTGTTTCATACAACGGAGGTCATTTAAGTAGATGGTCACAAATTAAAGGACTTTCAACAACTGATAAATCTGCAAGACCAACAATTTATCAAGGCACAGTAATGAGTAACCTAGATGATTTATGTGTTTGGGAAGGAGAAGATAATCAACAATTAAACATGACAAAAATATCTGATACTGAAGGTGATAAAAATGTTGCTGGAATATTTTATACTTGGGATGATGATGATGATAAATATGTAAATGATTTTTATGTTGCAATGACAGGGGATATGGTCATAAGAG
>Ga0209348_1001441_pt1 | contig 11540 bp, 11 predicted proteins | sample ETNvirenome_2_30_FD_184065 | JGI IMG/M metagenome (GOLD analysis project Ga0209348, IMG submission 184065) | Marine viral communities from the Pacific Ocean - ETNP_2_30 (SPAdes) (version 2) | ecosystem: Environmental > Aquatic > Marine > Oceanic | place: Pacific Ocean | collected 2013-06-22 | reverse complement strand
AATTTAGAAACTTCAGCTATGAATATAAACGAGAAGGGTGGAGACTTCTCTCTTGCTCCACCAGCTGTGAAGTTTATGAACGTAGTAAATGCAGCTAAAGATTTCTTCCTTGGAAAACCAACTGAAACAGCGCAAAAACCAAATGTGCCTGGCTCAGGTTTTTCAGAGTTAGAGGTAGATCCATCCAAGATAGAAGCCTCCACCGAAGAATCTGATTTAAGATATGAGGCATCAAAAGATATATCTAGTCAACCAAATAAATCAACTGCAGCTGCGTCAACACCTCGTGTGATTGATATGACCAAATCACAAGCGTCAGGAACAGACACTAGTGGTGAAAGGCCTCGTGTTCCTACCATGTCTAAAACTGGAAACAAAGTTCCTATACTTGTTCCTATTGACATCACAAACATACATGTACCTTACACAAAATCTGTGTTCAATATTGTGGATACTAATTAATGGCTAAAATAACAACGTCAGGTGGTAAACTCACTGTAGCTGAATTAGATCTTCAAAATAAGGCTACGAAGGCGGTTGATGGTGCCGAGTCAAAAATTGCAAGATTCACGAGACTCTTTGATCGCACCACAAGAAAGAATGATATACCATCAGAATCTACAATTAAAAAAGCAGAAGAGTTTGTCTCTAAAAGAGTTGGTAAGGGAAAGAAGAACAACGAACTACCAGGCGTATTCAGCACTCTTTTCATGTTGCCATTTCTTCTTGGTAGAGGATCTAAGACCAATGAAGTAGATCCAGAGACAGAACTAAGGCAAGTATATGGTGGTGATGATGAATTAATGAAGGAAAAGTTAGGAGAGGAGAAGAAAAAAAGAGATGAAGGTAAAGAGGTGATTGATAAACAGGTAGATGAAGATAATAAAGTTAGTACAGAAAAGAAGGTTGATGTTGATAAAATAAAAGAACCAGAACAGGATCAGAAAGAACAAGATGAGAAGAAGTCTGAGGTAGAAGCGAAGAAAGATAAACTGGATACTAAGGAATTGGAGGAGGGTGAGAAGTCAGAAGAAACTGAGGAGAAAGAGAGAGAAGAAAAGAAACAAGAAGTTAAAAAAGCAAAAGTAAAGAAAACAGGTATAGACAGGTTATCTGATTTAGTTGATAGATTTACTAAATTAGTGGAGGCTGGAACTCCGATGGCTGGTGCTGGAAAGAAAGAAAATAAACTCTTGGATTTTGTGAAGGAGGGTGGTATAATGGGTGCTGTGAGTAGGGGTATAGTTAACGCATTTATGCCAGCTGCTAGTGCTTCGGAAACGCCTACATCATTAGATGTGGGAGGAGTTAAAAAGATAGAACTAACTGACAACACTACTGAGAAGATAACTGAAACAACAAATGAAATAAAACCACAGGAAGACATCATGGGTAAACCAGTGAAGAAATCCTTAGAGTATAATCAAGACCTACCACTAGAAGAAAGAAAGAAAATTATATATGAAATGGCCACAAAATCAGGAGCTAAGTTCCCAGAGGCAGTTGTTGCTCAGTACCAACTAGAAACTACCTCTGGTGAGAATAATATTGGAAAAAATAATTTCTTCAACTTAAAAGCAGTAGAGGGAATGGATTCTACAGAGGCAGTGGTAGATGAATATGAAAAAGATGGTAAAAAATATCAAGAGAAGGCTAATTTCATCAATTTTAAGACTGCTCAAGATGCAGTTGATTATTTGGTAAAATTATGGTATAAAGATTATAAGGGATACACTGGTGTAGAAACGAATGCCGAATCTGCTGAAGACGTAGCAAAAAACCTAGAGAAAGAGGGTTTTGCAACAGATCGAGACGAAGTAACGGGCAAACCACAATATGCTAATAAATTAATTAAAATAATGTCTGAGAATAAACCACTTGTCGAAAAAATTAAAAAAGGTGGATCGTTGTTGATGTCATCTATGAAAAATTTAATGATGAAAGATGAGATAGATGATATTGAAGATTACTCATCAACTGATACTGAAACTGATATGGGTAATACTATCATTGTTATGAACGCTCCTGCTAAGAGAAATAGTATGTTACCAATACAATCACCTCCTCCACCATCCGCAAGTAGAACTGGTGAGGGTGGCCGTGCCAATCCAAATGACTCATTGACTATGCTTACAGTACAAGCTCTAGGAGGTTCATAATGTCAACTCTTGGTAAAGTAAACATAAAACAATGTCTAATCCATCCTACTGATGTAAAGGCATATTTAAAAGACAACCCTGATGGTGTAATAGGTAGAGGAGATTCAAATGTTGATAAAGGTAACTTGGAAGACGAACCAGATGATAAAGATAAGTTTCCTGATTTAGCCTTATCAAAATCAATAACTCACATTGATTATTTTGAGGACATTCTCTCTCCAGCAGTTACATGTTACGTTTATGTTTCAGATACGAATAACCTTCTTGCTAAAATGCCTATTAGAGGATATGAAAGAGTAGACCTTGAGGTAATATTATCTGAACAAGATTCTTTTTCTTTTAATGAAAACAATACTCCATTCTTTGTGACAGGTATTCAAAATATACAAAGAACAGAGAGCCAAGAAACTTTCACTTTAGTTCTTAGTACAGTTGGTAACTTAAGAAATGAAGTATCAAGATGTATCAAGAAATATCAAAGAGCTTCAATCACTTCTCACATTGAAGAAATATTGTCAGAGACTTTAAAGATAGATGAGGAAAGAATCGAATTAGACAACAGTGCAACCCAGTATACTTTCATGGGAAATAATAAAAAACCATTCTTTACAATAGTTGGATTAGCTCCTAAGGCACAACCAATAAAAGAAGGAAAAGCAAGTGGCACATCTGGATTTGTATTCTTTGAAGATTATCGGGGATATAAATTCAAATCAATTGATAGTTTGATAAAGGCAGCAGATGATGAAGTACAGTATCTTACTGACTCTAAAAATAAACCTAGAGTGCCCGAATTTACATATACGACGGCCATTGGTAGAGATACTGAACCAGAAAATAATTTCAAGATTTTAGACCATTATATTGAGAAAACTGTAAATATACAGAAAAATTTAAGAGTTGGTCTTTACAGTAACTTGACAACTACCGTAAATCCGTTAAACTGGAAGGTAGAGAACAATACATTTAAGTTGAAAGATCAGGTCAATGGATCTGACGGAACGAGTACTATGGGAGTAGAGACTCCTATTCCTACATCTGACGTTTTTGGTGACGAACCATCAAGACGTTTGGTTAGGATAACCGATCATGGTATGATTGATAAGGATCTTAAAAAAGATGATGATGGTGAAGCATTGACATCTGGCAGAGATCCTCAAGACATGGCAAAATCCTTCTCTCGGTATTCGTTGCTCTTCCAACAGTCGCTAAATATAACTATACCATGTAATAATGAAATACGAGTTGGTCAAGTCGTGAAGGTAGTTTTACCTGACGTAGGCCCTTCTGAACAGGGTGACGGTGGTAAAGACCAGAAACAGGCTGATCAAGAGTTAAGCGGTATCTACTTAGTGAGAGCTATGAGACACCACTTTGAATTAGGTGACGGTAAAAATGTAACGTCTTTAAATCTCGTTAGAGATTCTTACGGACTTAATTAGGAGAAACTATGGAATCAATAGAAAAACACATAGAAAAAGATAAGAAGATCATTGAAGATCCTCTAGCAAACCCTGCAGCACGCAGACATGCTAAGGAAGAACTACATGAACTCGAAGTATATGCAGATCATCATAAAAAAGAGATCGAAGCAGGGGATCATCATGACCCTAATGCACTAGAACTATTTTGTGATATGCACCCAGACGAACCAGAATGCTTGGTTTATGACGACTGATGCTGGAGAGTTCTTTACTAAAGACCAACTTTGTTGGAAGGGACGGCTTTGTCTGGTGGATAGGTAGAGTTGCTCCTAAAGAGGTTTGGCGTGACGAAGCTACCGATGATGAAGAAGGTTGGGCATACAGATGTAAAGTAAGAATAATTGGTTATCACACATTTGATGATACTGAGGCGGGAATAGTAGATGACGATTTGCCTTGGGCTCATGTTTTAGTTGATGCCTCTAAAGGAGCTGGTCAGGGTGCTTTAGGTTCTAGTACCATGATGCTTGGAGGAGAAACTGTGTTTGGATTCTTCTTAGATGGAGAGGAAGGACAACAACCAGTTATCTTCGGTGCATTGGCAAGGTCAATAAAACCTACTGAACCATATGGCCCTAAAAACAATAGTTACTCAGAACTAGGTATATTTGGTGCTAGAGACGCCACTGGTGAAACTACAAGGAAAGTTAGTGATAACAATATATCAACAACACCAAAAAATAATGCCACCAATGAAGTGGGGAAATCCACTGTTCTCAACCCAAATGACTTTGAAGGAGTTTTTAGTTCTGGAAGTAATGTAGACCAACATGCTCCTAAAGGACTTGGCCCTCACACCTTTAGTAATGCCTGTGAGAATGATGCCATCAGTGATGTAACTCACGCTATAGGTAGTTTTCTTACAACAATCAATGGTCTAACAGAATACGCTGGCGAGTATATTGATACTGCAAGAAATACTTTAGTAGATATTAATAAAATGCTTGGCAAAGTTGTCAGGATAGTAAATGGTGCAATAAAGAAAATTATAAAATTAATTAGAGATAAGATTATGAAGTTTTTGGGCAAGAGGTTCCAAGACTTTATAGCATTTCTTGTTCCAGAGCCACAGCAAAGTCCTATTGGTAAGGCATTTGAGAGAATAATGGATATAGTTTTCTGTATTTTTGATAAACTTGGATTTAGTCTCAAAGATATGCTCATGGATCTCTTCAAGGATATGGTGGGAAAAGCTTTAAATCCCACTGTATGTGCTATCGAACAGACTGTTGCTGCAATTATGGGATCAGTCAATGACTCTATTAATGGTTTATTAAAACCAATAATGGGTGGTTTAGATTGGTTGATGGGAGCGTTAAGTGGAATTGGCGGCCTATTATCAAAAGTGAGTAGTTACGTTGATATGTTACTAGGTTTCTTAGCTTGTGATAATCTACAATGTAAGGAGTATGAAGATTGGATTCAAGGAGAAGGAGGATTTAAGAAACCACCAACCAGCTGGTTAAATATTTTAAATGCGACAGAGAAGATGAATAAACCAATAGAGGTTACAGCATCAAACAAAGCTGTATTTGATACTTTCTCTGATGGACAAATCAATAGCGTATTAGAAACCGAAACAGGACAGGTATCTGCTGCTGGTCAAGGTATCACAGTGACCGATGAAGTCAAATCCCAGCTAAAAGCTTATGTAAAAAATCAAGATAATGATAGGAAAAAGAATTGGAGAGCAAATAATATCTTTGCTACACTTAACGAATTAGCTCTGGAAGATGACCCAATAAACTACGGTGATAGATTCTCTCTACTCAGTATATTGGGTAATGATGTCGCTGACTTCTTTGATTGTAATGAGAAAACTCAAAATCCACAGAACCAAGATGATTTGGGTAGGGGAGTTCCGCCTGGTTTTACATGGAGAGATTGTATACCTCCAAAGGTAGAAGTTGGTGGCGACGGCACAAAAACGGCCTTCCTATTCCCGATTGTATCAGCGATAGACGGAAGTATTTTAACACTAGAGATACTAGAGCCAGGATTTGGATATAGTGTTCCTCCACAGATAACAATTATTGATAAGACTCGACATGGTGGTGGAGCTCAAGCAGAGGCAATTTTAGATGCAGATGGAAAGATTGTTGATATTTACATGATATCAAATGGTGGTGGATATTGCCCATCAACTAACGTAGTTCCACCTAAGTATCCTGTTACAGAGGGGCCAGGTATCGGTATCACTGGTGGATATGATGATGACGGAACTAATTTAGATACCATAGCCCCATATATTACATTTACTACTCCATCTGATAATGCAGTTGGTGTTCAAACTGCCGCATCTCTTTCACTCACTTTTAATGAACCGATTGTGAAAGGTGAGGGAGAAGTTACTATTACGGAATCAATTAATAATACTGTTCATGAGAGAATAAATGTAAATGACAAATCAATAACATATCTCTCGGATAGAATTATAAAAGTTGATCCAAAAAATGATCTAAGACCTAATACTGAATACTTCATATCAATGTCAGAGGGTTCATTTAAAGACTTGAATGATAATTCTTTTGCTGGTATAGCGAAAACCGATACTTATAACTTTACTACTAGAGGTGTTTCTGGAATAGGTAGTCAAGCAGTTGGTATTGTTACAAGTTTAGTGCCTATCAAGCCTGGACTTGGATATGCCCCTGGCGATTATGGTATGGTGGGACAATGTACATTTGATTTCTTATTAACCCCTGCTGGTTCAATTGCTGGAGTTCAAAATGTAAACTGTTTGGACAAACATAATATCAGCCCAGAAGTACAGATAGTCACAAAAACAGGATTGGGAGCAGAACTCATACCAGTTATCTCATTCAGTCCAGATTACGTTGCAGACATTGGGGAAAGACCTACCTCTGGAATGCTTGTAGTTGATGTTGTAGATTGTGTGTACAGTTTACCTAAAACACAAATTGGTTGGGTAAATGGAAATCCCTATTATGGTGAATTCCACGTTCACCCAACAACAGGCATTAAGATGGTGGGAGCGGTTCATGTAAACACCTACCATGCCACAATATATAATACAAAAGAAGAAAGTCTTGGACAGGCCGCTCCAGTGACTTATACTGAGGCAGAATTATCTGCTATAGAACAATCTACATTACCACAGACAAATGTTTCCGACACCACTACAACGAGTCAGTCTACTACAAGTGATACAACTTCAACTCAACAAGTACCTCAACAACCTAACACTACTGATACTACTAACAATACTGATAACACTGGGTCTACTGGATCAAGTGGGGGTGGAGGATCCAGCGGCGGCGGTGGCTATGGAGGAGGATACTAATGGCTAATAAAGACGTACAAACACCCACCACCAAAAAGTTCTTTGAAAACAAGCCAGGGTTCAGAGTAACTTCTGGTGTTAAATTAGTTGATGGTGAATTAAAAGAATTCGTTACTGACTATAGTGTATATACAGACGAGTATCAAGGCATAGCATGGTATAAAAATGGATTACAGAGATTAGTAGTAAACGGATGTTCATATGAAACAGTAGGTGTTGGCCAACAACAGAAAGAAGATCAACCAGCTAAAATTATTGCAGCTGCAAGTGGAAATATTATTATAGAAGCTCAGGACGGAGATATATTATTTAAAGCTAGAAACATAAGACTTGATGCGGAAGATGAATTAACTCTCAGATCAACTGGTATTATGAATTTGGAGGCCTCAACTTTACATTGTAAGGCAACAAATACTAATATTTTGGTCAGTCAAAAATTAACAATGGGAGGACAATTTGTAAAAACTATGGGCGGAGCATCAAATGAGTCTGGAACGAAGGCTGATTCAAAGAAAGGATCTTTCTTCGGAAGGATCTTTGGATTCGGTGACAACCCTCTAACTTAAAACTATGCCTGCAACTTGTTCGATATCTATGGTTGGCGACAAGGAAGTCGTTGGAGCTTTAGACACATCATTTTTAGGCCCAGCAGTGCCAATTATTCCAGGCACATGTGTTTTCAATGGCCCTACTTTCATGGGTTTATGTAAACCAGTTCCTACCGCTGGAGTCATGATTGGCCCACCAATGAATGTTCCTACACCAGCAAGTTTGGAGGTGACAGGAATAGCTAATTACTTCGGTGTCTTAAATGTTATTGCAGTAAGTAATTTTACAGGATTGTGTACAAAGAATGGACTCACAGTAAGAAACTCAGCAAGTATTACCAATGGTGTTAATAATAAAAACGGACTTAACGTAGGAAACGCCCCATCAACATTCAATGGACTTGTAACTGTACAGGGTAAACTGTTAGTCACAGGTGTTATATCATGTAGGAGAATAATTTCTCCTTGGTTATCTGCTCAATTAAAACAAGGTAGAGCATTACCTGGCAAATCATTCGATATAGTTCATCCTACAAAAGGTAAAGGACATAGACTTAGATATGGATGTTTAGAAGGCCCAGAGTTGGGTGTATATGTAAGGGGAGTTCTACAAGGCACAAATGAAATTGAATTACCTGATTATTGGAAAGATCTTGTAGATGATAGAACTATTACAGTTCAGTTAACACCTATTGGATCTCATCAAAATTTATGTTATGCTATTGCTAGAATGAAAGATAAAGTTAGTATATTAGTGAACCCACATGGTTTCAATGTACATACGATTCATTGTAGTTACATAGTTCATGGCACAAGAAAAGATTTAGATCCAATGATTGTTGAATATGAAGGTGAAACTACAGATGCCTATCCTGGCCAAGACTATTTGGGTGTTAAGAGAATATCGGAGGGTGTTGAATGATTGACCCACAAGTAATTGCCAAAAGACTAAGAGAGGCAAGAGAAACAACTAAAGATGAGTCTACTGCTCTCACTGAACAATTAGCAATAATTGATGCAGTTATTGATGAGTATGATGAAGTAATCAATAAATTAGATAATAAATTGCCAGGCTACATACAACCTTTAAATACCAGAGTACAACAAGTAAGTAATGCCTACCATGCCCGAATTAGTCATGGATGTAGAAATGATTTGACATGGATAAATGTTGGTTCTGGACGTATGAATTACTTTGGTGGTGGAGAACAGGATGTAATAGTATATGAAGTCCAAAAAGATCCCAGCACATTTAGATTCTTAGGATTCTATGGAGCAAAGTTCTATAAGTTTCCCAAGAACAGAGATTATGGAGCAAACGTAGTAGAGACTATTGATAAGGCAGATGCTAATGTAGGTAGTACAGCATTAATTTTACTTGACTTTGATGCGGAGAGTCAGGCTGGATTAACCACAGGTGTCAGATCTGGTATTCAAACAGGAGATTTTATCACAGATGATTTAGATAATCCAGAAATATTTTTAACTGGTGCTGGAACATCTGTTGTGGGAACTGGATTAACTGATTATGCTGCATATAATTATCCTGTCAGTGGATTTTGCACTACATCTGACGACAAGATATATTCAGATCAAAAGATAGGAATAGTAACATCATTTAATATTGGTGATGAGGTATATGGCGATCAGTTCAAGAGTGGTGCTGGTATCATTGCTACTGGAACTACTATCACAGGTTTTGGAACTGCCGTTGGCATTGTGACCATTGCAAATGACGCTGGTATCTCTACAGGTGTGGAAGTTGTTTTGGATTTTATGACTCTGAGTAAACCAGTTACAGGAACTATAGATGCTAATATTGGAACTACATTCTATGTTGGAATGGTATCTTCATACTATTTTGCAGAGTTATCTGCCGAACCAGTGGTATCGGGACTTGGTAGTTCATTTATAGTTATTAGACAAGACACAAGTGATATCATATTTGATTCTTCTAAGAATCCTATAGACCCAGTAGAGATAGGTATAGCTGAAGGTAGGAATATAGGAAAAGGACATAAATTAGAACTCACAAACAATGGAGATCCAAAAATTATAGCTCAATGGAAAGAAGTACAAGAAGAAACAGAACCATTAGTAGGTGCTGGTAGAGTAGAATATTATGTGGGTAATTTTCAGTGGCCAACCATCACCACTCGTAATGCAGATGGAGATGTTAGTTCTACTCATGCGGTTATAGGTCAAAGAGTTATTGTTGGATCAGGAGCTTCAGTTGGAACGTCAATAGGATATACAGGCACTCCTCCAGCTGGAGCAATCCCAGGCGATTGTGGTGACTATGACACGGCCATCGTCACCGCAGAAAATAATCTGGCAGAAGAGATTGCTCAAAATGTACCCATAATAAACCACTATATAAATGGAGCAGACGCATTGCGAGAACTAAGAAATGATGATGAAACGTCAGCATGGGGCCTTTTACAGTGTCTTGGATATAATACCAATAAGGCAGCAAGACAACTTGGACAAGCAGAAGCAATAGAGGACTTTGATTGGGAAAACGGACTTCGTTGACATTTGCTCATTATTATAGTACAATAACATTATGATACACTACCCATATTGGTCTTGTTATGATGGACTAGGCCAGAAATATTGTGATTGCAGCCATGAAAAATATGCAATCAGAACTTTAGAGTTACATGAGGGTGAAGGATTCACTTATAAACGAATAGATGCTCCCAAACCACTGCCACCAGTCATAATTGATGTTGATGCACAAAGAGAAGGTGAGTTGCCTGGCCAACAAGGACTTCCCAGTGCTAACAAGTTAGGTCATCAAGAAGCACAAGAAAGATTACATGATGATATTAGACAACAGTTGGAGGAGAGTAAACTTGCCGAACTAGACATAGACGGTGAGTATCAGGACTGGCTTTATTAACTATGAAGAAAGAACTATTTGGTATCCCTATCTTTGAAGATGAGGTTGATTTAGAAAAAATAGTATTACCTGATGCAGACCTAGAAAACACATGGGATTCAGGCACACCCACAACTTTTGGAACACAAAAAGTGGATGATGTTCCAGAGGAAACATGGAAATATTTGTCTGAGGTGGTAGAAAGAAATCTGTATCATGGTCAATGTATGGGTGCAAATCCTAGATTTGGTCACATATGGAAGAATGTCTATAGTAAACATGATTATCAAGATGTTCACATACACCCTAACTGTCAGTGGAGTTTTGTAATTTATGTTGATACATATTCTAAGACTTCATTCTTAAATCCTTCCATGAAGGATATTCAAAATCAAATAGGGAATCAAGTAATACAGTTCCCACTAGATTATAAACCTGATCTAGGGCCAGGGAGTATAATAATATTCCCATCATTCCTCATGCACATGGTGAATACTGGTGAAGGAGGAACTACAATTTCAGGCAACCTTTATATGGATTATCAGTAATGGCAAAAGAAAACAGAATGACTAGAGAGGAATACTTAGCAGAGTGTGAGAAAGTACAAGATACTGCTTATGCTCAAGAAGGTAATCCTACTACCTATGGCAATGAGTTGTTACTTCAAAACATTAATGCTTTCGGAGTAGAAATTGCAAACTTAAGTACCAAAGTAAGAGCCCTTGAAAGATCTGCTAGTGATGCAGAACTAAGAATCATTGGACTAGAACATGAAATCGAACTACTATCACAGGAGGTTGAAAATGGTAAAACGCACACACACGATTGAGAAAAAAAATCCCCAACATAATCAGGTGTGGGAGTGGGAGGAGACTCCAGAACTAACAGCATATATTGCCAAACAAACTGGTAAAGTGGTTCTTAAAGACAAACCTGTTAAGTCCTGATGGACGACTTTAAAAAAGCCATGTAGGTGGTGTGACCGACATTCTGGACAGGGGTTCGATTCCCCTCACCTCCATAAGCTAGGGGGTGCCAAGGATTTCGACAGGGTATACGGAGCATGACTGAAAACCTGCTCGGAGAGCAAACCACAGATGCAAAACCATCTGACACTGCTGCGAACAACATCGTAGCGTTCTCTCGTATTCTTACGAGAGA
>Ga0209348_1001440_pt1 | contig 11541 bp, 12 predicted proteins | sample ETNvirenome_2_30_FD_184065 | JGI IMG/M metagenome (GOLD analysis project Ga0209348, IMG submission 184065) | Marine viral communities from the Pacific Ocean - ETNP_2_30 (SPAdes) (version 2) | ecosystem: Environmental > Aquatic > Marine > Oceanic | place: Pacific Ocean | collected 2013-06-22 | reverse complement strand
GCCTCATCGGTTAGTGGTGGAGTATCATTAGCAGCAGGTGCAAATAATCGAGTAGTTACCGCTACTGGTGCTGCTGCCTTAACTGGTGAAGCAAACTTACTTTTTGATGGAAGTAAATTATTTTTAGGAGCAACTTCATCTGCAGCAGGACAACTTATTATAAAAGATGCCACCAATGCAGGAAACCAATTATGGATGATTGGTAGAGCCTCAGATGATACATCTTCTGTAAGTTTTAGAAATAATGCAGATAACGCTTATATAGCAAGGATACAATGTGATAATACTGCTGGTATGCAATTTGAGATGGAGGGTTCAGAAAAACTTCGCCTCACATCAAGTGGTCATATGGGATTGGGTATCACACCTAGTGCTTGGCCAACAAATGGAGACTATATAGGACTTCAAGTAGGATCAGGTGCATGTATTTTTGGAAGAGGAAGTGGTGATCAAGATAGAGGTGGAATAGGAGTAAATTATTATGGTACTACTTCTGGAGCAAAATATATTGCTAATGGCCATGGTAGTAGGATCTATATGGCAGATGGTAATATCCAACTTCAAAATGCAGCATCAAACTCATCTGGTGCTGGTGCTGCGATGACTCTTAATACAAGACTTCAAGTTGACGCAACTGATGGTCATATTGATTTTACTGGTTCAACTTCTTCAACTTTGGGATATGTTTTCCAAAATGAAACCTCTGGTGCTAGTGCAGATACTAGGATATTAATAAAAACTTACGCTAACGGTGGTGCAGATCCATATATTAAGTTTGATGCAGGTGGATCTGATATGGTTGTTGGAACATCATATGCAGGAACTACTAATAATTTATTGTGTTTAGGGCCAGGAAATATTCCATCTAGTGGTAATGATGGTTTCACTATTAATGGTATAGGAAAGGCAGTACTTAAAGCTCACCTTACTGGTCAAGAGGCGATACTTGATATACGAAATGATAGAACAAGAGCAAATGGTCATATGTATGGAATAGACTTTAGAGATAATAATAATGAATCAAATGCTAATATCGTTGTAAAACAAAATTCAGGTGGAAATAATGCTGCAGAGATGAGATTTTATGTGAATGCTGGAACGGGTGGTAACGGTGTAACAAATGGTAATTTGGTAATGACACTCACACAGGGTGGTGATGTTGATATTGAAAGTGATTTGGATGTTGGTAGCACACTTTCAATCGCTAATGGTTATGTTACTCTTCAGAAAAGAGACTCTGATGATAATACTAGAACTTATATTCATAGTAGAGCTAATGCGTATGGTGGTAATTATGCTCTAAATGGAGACAATAGATCACCAAGTCCCTCAGACTTTAAAAGAGGGTGTGGAATGAGTTGTTTCTTCTCTACAGTAAATGGTAATAATAGTGGTGGATATATTGATGCAATGCACTTCTCTACTTATAGTGATTCATCGGGTGGATCTCCAACAATGTTGGGACTGGGTAAAAGTGGTGGTATGTATTATTATAGACATGGTTGGTTGAATAATGGTCATATGGCCACCACTGATTACTCTAATGCATCTAAGTATAGTGTTAATTTAACTTCTGTTTCTGATGCGAGAGCAAAGGAAGAAGTAGTAAGCATTGCCAGCACCACTGCATTATCACTGGTGAGTCAATTACGACCTGTGACATATAAATGGACAGATGAATATATTAATGATGGTGGAAGTCGAAACGCAAAAGAAAATGAACTTGAGTACGGTACACCACTTACAGAAGGTGGCCCACCACCAGCGACTAGGGTTGGTATCGCGACTGCAGATAAAGTTGTGAACGTTGGATTTATTGCACAGGAAGTTGAAGCAGTAATTCCAACTGTTGTTCATCAAGATCGTGTTAGCATTGGTGGCACTACAGAACATTGGAAGAATATTGATTATGATAAGTTAGTACCTATTTTAACTGGTGCAATTCAGGAACTAATCACAAAGGTTGAAACACTAGAACAGGAGAACATCGCACTCAGGGCAAGAGTAACAAACCTAGAAGGAAACTAAATAACTAAAAACAGATATGGCAAGGAATAGAGAACTCTCACAATTAGGTTCAATAATCAATGTTAAAGATTCTAATCAAAACATTGGTATTGGAACGACTAACCCTGCCTTTAAGTTTGATGTTCATGGTGACATAAATAGTACAACTGAAGTTCGTGTTAAAAGTGTCGGTGTATCTACTGGTGTCTTTATACAGAATAATGGAACTCCAGCAGGTATCGCTACTACATTAAACTTCAATAATAATATTACTGCAACAGTTGGTGCGACTGGTATCACAGTTGTCAATGCCTCTGGAGGAGGCGGTGGTGGTGGCGGTGGTGCATCACTTGACGATGTAGTCGCTCTCGCAATAGCATTAGGATAATCGAATGGCAAACACCTTTAAATTAAAAACAAAAGCGAACGTAGGTGTTACTACGACAGCAGTATATGTTGCACCCGGTTCAACAACCACAGTGGTGATTGGTATCACTGCGTCAAATATTTCAGGTAATAATATAAACGTTGGTATCGGTATAACAAGGGCAGCAGCAGATGATATTCACTTAATGAAAAATGTTCCTATTCCACAGGGATCATCTTTTGAATTCATGCAAGGAAATAAAATAGTATTAGAAACCACAGATACGATAACAGCAAAAAGTGATGTTAACAATAGTTTAGATGTTGCACTCACTATTATGGAAATTACCTAGATCATGTCAAGTAATTTAAAAGTCAATACTATATTACCATCAACAGGAACTACTGTTGCTGTCTCTGGAATTGTTAGTGCCACAAGCAGTGTTTCAATCGCAAGTTCATGCACTGCCACAACTTTTTATGGAAGTGGTGCAAACTTAACTGGTATCACCCAGACAACAATAAACAGTAATACAAATAATTATCTTATTACTGGAACTGGAACAGCGAATACTTTACAGGGTGAAGCAAATTTAACTTTTGATGGATCTAGTTTAGATATATTTGATGGTTCTAATTCCTCAACAATAAAACTAAAAAGACACGCATCTACAGCTAGTGAACAAGCACACATTGGATATTTTAGTAGTGGATTACATATTGAAACAAGAGAATCGACTTACATATCTCTAAAAACAAATACTCAAGAAAGACTTCGCATCCACGCAGATGGTGAGGTTGAGTGTAAGGGTGGTGCTGCTGGTCAAAATGCTCTTTTAGTAACAGGTAATTATTCTGCATCAAATAATGTAGATATTCAAACTTGGCAGAGATCTGGTGGTGCTGTACAGGCAAAAATGATATACAAAGATGCAACTACTGATTTGCATTTTGGTACTGATACTTCACATAATTTCAGTCTAATGACTGGGGGTACTGATAGACTTCGCCTCAAAGGAGATGGAGTCATTGAAATGGGCACTTCCATTGGTGCTACTTCTGACTCTAACATAAGACTAAGATTAGGAAGAGCAGGTGATTGTTATCTAGGTATAAGAGTTACAAGTAATGATACTTCTGAAACTGGTATAAAATTTGGTGACGCTTCATCTGAGCACGATGGAAAATTGGCATATCTGCATACTGGTAGACGGTTTAGATTTACTGTTGGTGGTAATGATAGAATATTTATTGAAATGAATGGTGATTTAAAAGGGCAATTGAGTAATGCTAATATTATCGGATTTATGGGTGCGAAGACAACTGCTGGTACAACAAATTGGAATGACTCTACAAATGCGAGATCTGGAAGCGGACATACTTTACTATTGGGTACTCATTCAAACGGGCCTGGGCCAAGTTTATATTATCATCCTTTCACTTTTGAATACGCACAGAGAGATAGTAATGGTAATATGACACAACTTGCCATTCCATATAATGGAGGTGCGATTTACTCTAGATATAGATATTCTGGAAGTTGGTCTGGTTGGACTTCACATTAATTTACTATCATGGTTTACGTTTACACATACCCTGCACAAAAAAGAATATTATGTTTTCATATGAAAAACAGAAATGTAGAACTTGCTGCAAATTCTAATTATAAGGAATACATAGTTCCCGATGATTTTAATTTAGATCGTATTGTAAAAGATGAAAATGGAAATGATTTTACTCTTCAAAATGGAATATTATACGATGATTTTGTTACAAAATTTAACGCAGACTACTCTGCGAATCGGGTATCACAGTATCCATCTATTGAAGAGCAGTTAGATATGCAATACTGGGATAGTGTAAATGGCACTACCAACTGGAAGGATGCAATTGCAAAAATAAAATCAGATAATCCAAAGTAATCATAAATAACTAAAACTCTTTAAAAAAATGCATACAAGTTATACAGTTGGCATTACAACAGGTGAATATAAAGCACTTCAGTATGTAATGATTGATCAAAATGATTGGATTGCAAACGCACTAACAAATCGTGCAAGAATTGCGTCTGATGAAATAGTTAATTTATATACTCAGTTTAAAATCAACAAAGGTGAAGCAATTACAGCAGTTGGAACCACAGCAGTTATTGAAGCAGCATATGCTGAAGGTGTGATTGGTATCGCAACTTAATCATGTCAACCTTAAGAGCAAATATAATAGACTCAACCTCAACCACTGAGTTTAAAGATACGGTCACAGCGAATGGTGATAAACAGTGGGTAGACTCTTATGGTGTCATAAAAACAAATCGTGCGACAATAAACGAAAGCGTCACGATACCTTCAGGCACGAATGGATTATCAACAGGGCCTGTTTCGATCAGTTCAGGTAACACTGTGACAGTCAACGGAGAGTGGGTGATCGTATGACAAAACTAATCGTTAATAATATTGACTCTAGATCAACAAGCACAGAGTTCAAAGACATCATAACTGCGAATCATTCAAAGCAATGGTTAGATACTTATGGTGTAATCAAAGCATTTAAAAATACCATTGATGAAAATGTTACCATACCTTCAGGGACAAATGGTGTCAGTGCTGGAACAATCACAATCACTTCAGGATATGCAGTCACCGTTAAGGGTGAGTGGAGGATCGTATGACAAGTAAGTTAGTTGTAAACACAATCGAAGCAGATACTGGTATTTCATCAGTATCATTTGCAAGTAGTATCTCAATGAGTTCTACTTCTAAGTTTCATTTCAGTGCAGCAGGAGTTGACATTGGTGCAGATACAAATATAAATCGACCAGCATCAGGAGTTTTAGGATTTAATATTAACAGTAGTGAAAAAGTTCGCATCAACTCTAATGGTAAAGTTGGTATTGCAACTGATACAGGAAATGGATTAATTAATACTCGTCATGCTGGAACTAATCAACAAGTTCTTCATGTCAGAGCAGACTTAGGATCTAGTAATAATCGCTCATTGAATCTTTACACTCCTGATACTGATAATGCAACTGCACCTTTTAGATTTCAAACTGGAAATGGGTATCTCTTCCAGTGTGACGCTGAAGATGTATTTACGATCTCTCATGATCGAAAAATTGGTATTGGAACTAATGCTCCTTCAGCGAAGCTTGAGGTACAAGATAGATCAGGTGGAACACTCATTGGATTAAGTGTTGGTACACAATATGGTAATGCTAGTTTTGGTGGATATAATAATTATCCAGCAATAATGAATAGTGCTTCACAACCATTAATTTATTGTGATACAAATAATGATAGATCAATATTTTTTGGAGACACTGTTGGATTCGGAACTACTTGTGCATTTCGTGTGAATGGTGCAGAAAGACTTCGTATTGATTCAGCTGGTGGGGGATCAATAAAAGCTTTGAACTGTACTGGAGGGTTTACTGTTCCTAAAGGGTCAGTTTCACAAAGAGTTGGTGTTGTAACTGAAACCGGAATGATTAGGTACAATACTGATTCTAATCAGTTGGAATTATATAAGGGAACTGAATGGGCGATTATCACCGCAAAGACTCCTTCCTTCACATTATCTTATCTTGTTATTGGTGGCGGTGGCGGTGGCGGTGGTAGTTTCCGTGGTGGAGGTGGTGGTGCTGGTGCATACCGCACAAACTGGAATAATGAAAATCAAGGTGGTGGACAATCTTCAGCTTCTGCTAAAACAGTTACTACTGGAAATGCATATTCAGTTGTTGTAGGTGATGGTGGAGGAGGAAGTAATGGACAGAATGGAAATAATGGAGATCAATCTAAATTTGACGACATAACTGCTGACGGTGGAGGTGGTGGTGGAAAATATGTAACTAATGCAAACACTAACTCTGGAAACGGTAGTGGTGGTGGAGGTGGTGGATATACTTCAAATGGATCCTCTGGTGGTGCTGCTGGTACTTACGGATATGCTGGTGGCGGTGGATCAACGGGTGCACAATGTGGTGGTGGTGGCGGTGGTGCTGCTGGTGCCGGTGTTGTCGGTGGTGGCGGTGGCACTAATGGTGATGGTGGATCTGCACTTGCGAGTACAATCACAGGATCATCGGTATTGAGAGCTGGTGGTGGAGGTGGTGGTGCCTATGAGGCTGGTAATAACTACCCAATCGGTGGTGGCGGTGGTGCTGGTGATGGTGGTCACGGTTATCAAGTTGGTAAGAACGCAACTGCTAACACTGGTAGTGGTGGTGGTGGATGTCCGGGTGCTTCAGGTAATCCGGGTGGTGACGGAGGTAGAGGAGTTGTTATATTAAGATTCAACAGTGCTTATTCATTTTCTGTTTCGGGTGGTGTCACATACAGTGAAACTGTTGTTGGTAGTGATAGACTTGTGACAGTTACGCAAACTTCAACCAATACACAGACAATAACATTCACTTAATATTGTATTATTTTTTTAATATGATATAATAGGATATCGTTTGATTGTTATGAAAGACTTATCTTTGAGAAGATTTAAAAGTGAAGATAAAGAAACACCTTTTGCACCAACATGGGATTACACTATAGTTGAGGGTCAAATTGAGGATGTTGATTTCGATTATGTTGCAAAGTATTTGTTAGAGAAGAAGAGTGATATTTTAAAAATCAAACCAAGTAAAGGAGATGGATACACAGGTCTTGGTGGTGACTCTGTAACTGCTAGACATGGTGATTTTAATATATTTAATTTTGAAGATGAAGAAATTAATAAGTTAAAATCAAATATTTTGTTTCTTCACAGTCAATTGATACAGGTTGTTGGTGCAGATGAGTTTAATAAATATAAATTTGATGATTTGTATATACAATGTTGGTATAATGTAATGAAAAAAGGGGAAAGAATTTTACCTCACATTCATGATATTGCTTCAGTATGTTATTTGGGTGGACATATTACAGTACAATGTGATAATACATATACTGGTTATATAAATCCTGTAAACCAAATATCAAAACCTGATTCATATAAAAGTAAAAATAAGGTAGGTAAATTAACATTGTTCCCAAACTATATTCCACACTTTACCAATAAACATCATGGAAATAAAGAAAGAATTACAATTGCTTTTGATTTAATGACAAGAAAAGATCATATTAATGATAACTATGTGAGTTTAATAAATAGTCAAAAAGATATAAATGGCACTTAGTAATCTAACAAAAGTACAAACAGTCGGTATTGGAAGCAATATTGAGGTTGTTGGTGTCGTTACAACAGGTCAATTTAAGTCAGGAACATCAAATCTTCATTCAACTGGTGTCGAACTTACAAATTTAAATGTATCTGGTATCGCTACGATTGGTGGTAACTTATCAGTTGGTGGTGTATTAACTTATGAAGACGTAACGAATATAGATTCAATAGGAATAATCACAGCAAGAAGTGGAATAAGAATAGGAGCAACAGGTGCTAATACTTTAATTAATGGAAATGCAACTGGAATCGGTATTGGAACCAATTCTCCAAAACTCTCTCTTCATCTTCATCAAGAAAACAGTAACGCAACATTCGCTCATTTTACAAATACAACAACAGGTGTAAATGCAAACCAAGGTGTGTCATTTGGACTTGACTCTAATGAGGATGCAACCATATATCACTATGGAAGCAACAATATAAGGTTCGCTACTGGAGGCACTGAAAAAGTCCGCATCACATCAGGTGGTAGATTACTTGTAGGGACATCAACATCAAATATCTCAGGTTCATACTCTGCTGTCGTATCAACTGGTGCTGCTGGTAATAATGGTGGATTCCAAGCACATTACAACGCTGGTGCTGGTGGTGGTGGTTCAGTGACTACAGTAAATGCTGCTGGCGGTGGTTTAGATTTTTGGACATACACTGGAAATTTAGGAAGTGAAGCAAATTACAATCAAAGACTTCGCATCACATCTGATGGTAAAGTTGGTATTAACAGAACAGATCCAAAGCATGCTCTAGAAGTTGGAGGTAATGTTTATATAACAGCTAATACTTCTACCGCTAATGAAGGTGCTGGATTATTATTTCAGGCAAAAACAGGAGGATTTAATACTACAAGTAATGCAGCAATAAAGGGATTACGAGTAAATGATACAAGTGCTTATCTAGTTTTTGAAACTGGTGGAACTACAGAAAGGCTTCGCATCACATCAGATGGTAATATAAATGTCAATAGTGATGGTGTAAGTTCTCCATATTCCTCATTTAGACATCTTAGTATAAACAATAATTTATTTTTAAATGCTAATAATAATGCTGGTGGATTTGCTGGCATGCAGAATAATGCATATTTAAATTCAAGTGGAAGCTGGGTACGAGTTAATAATGATCATACGACAAGTATTGGTACTGATGATGGTGTTTTCTATTTTAGAAATGCTGGAGCGGGAACTGGAGCTATATCATGGAATATGCCAGTAAAGATTATGGCTAGTAATCGAATTAATATTGGTGAAGGAAATAGTGGAAGTGCTCTTGGTGCGGTTCATATTAATACCTCCACTGTGATGGGTACTAATACTGCATTGTGGATTGGAGATAATACAAATAAACGCTACTTAGCGATAAATCAAGTAAATAATAATGAGCAGTTCAGTGAAATGAAACTGCAATATAATGATAATGGAACAAACTCTGTATTAAAATTATCAAATCCTATTAGCCTTGCAGGATATGGAACTGCAATTCTATGGCAGGGTTATAATGATGGTCAACAAGGAATGATCTTGTGTCAGAGTGAAGGTGCGAATAATGCTGCTGCGACTATGTACCTTAATAGTTCAAGTGGAACATTTTTACAAGGAAATAGTAGTAGGCATGTTACTACGCCACAGCAACCTGCATTTCTTGCTTACCATTATGGCCATGATATAAACTATGGTGTTGGTAGCACTTTACCGTACCCGTTCACAGTTTTTAATACAGGAAATCATTATAATACTTCCAATTCCACTTTTACAGCACCCACAGCTGGTAGATACTTATTTTCTGTAAATGCTAATGGAAATTATACAAGTGGTGCTGGTGGAATACCAAGAGCATATTGGAAAATTAATGGTAGTAATGTTGGAAATTCGATTCATCTTCGAGGATCAGACGCTACTCACGATGGTTTAGAGCAAAGAAGTCAAACTGTAATATTTAATTTATCAGCAAATGATACTGTGAAAGTAGTTGTAGGTCAAAACCAGTGGGATTTATTTGGTGCAAACTCATTTACGGGTTATCTTATTGGATAAATATTAGAAAAGATATATGGCACTTACAAAGGTATCCGGTTCAATTATAAAAGATAGTGTGAGTCTTTCTGGTAATGTATCAGTTGGAGGAACACTGACATATCAAGATGTCACCAATGTAGATGCACTCGGCATAGGTACATTTAGAACAGGTATCAAAGTACTTGCTGGTCAAGTAGATATAGGAAGTAATATAAAATTAGGTAATGCAGGAGTTGTTACTGCAACAAGTTTTGTGGGTAGTGGTGCAAACTTAACCGGTGTAACAGCACTATCAGGATCAACTAACAATACATTAGTAACTGTGACTGGTGCGAATGCAATACAAGGTGAGTCAAACTTAACATACGATGGAACAAATTTACAATTAACAACTGATGCAAATAATGAAGGAATAAAAATAGATGGTGGAGTCACTTATCCAGTATTTGAGATGACTGCCAATAGAGGTGCTGGTAATACATTAGGAAAACTTATTTCTAAATGGAATGGTACGGAAGTAGCATCTATCCAATTTGTGAGTGGTACTGATGCATCAAATAAAGATGATGGATACTTATATTTTAACACTAGACCTTCTGGTGGTTCGATGCAAGAAAGACTTCGCATCCAATCAAATGGTCGTGTCAATATTGGTGTTAATCCCAATGTTGGAGCTCAGTCACTATTAAATTTAAAGGGTGATAGTGATGATGGAAATCAAACAGTCTTACTTAGATTAGGTAATGATTCATCTGGTTCTGGAACTGGTGCTGCTATTGTTATGGGTGCTGGTGCTGGTGCTTCAAGTCAAGGGGTAACACTTGCTGGATTTTATGATGGAACTGGAACTGCTTTTACAATTGGAACTAATGCGTCATTTAATGGTTCTACTTCAGAAAGACTTCGCATCGCATCAGATGGTACATCAACTTTTGATGTTGGAGCACCTAGTTCTTCAAATAAAGTAATCGGTAGGTTCCAAGCACAGTCATCAAGACAATTAGATATTGTTTGGCATGATAGTGGTTCATTAATGGGATTCAATACACCGGGCAATCATTCTTATATATTTAAATGTAATGATACAGAAAGACTTCGCATCGACTCAAGTGGTCATTTATTACCCGGTACCGATAATGCATTAGATCTAGGTTCGTCAAGTAAAAGATGGGCAAACATATACACAGGTGACTTACAATTATCTAACGAGGGTAAAACTAATGTTGTAGATGGAACTTGGGGTAATTACACGATTCAGGAGGGTGAAAGTGATCTCTTCTTAATAAATAATCGCAGTGGTAAAAAGTATAAGTTTAATCTTACGGAGGTTGTATAATGGCACTTTTTATAGGGGGAACCACTAATGCTAATAAATTAGATGCTTATATTGAAGGAACTTGGAGTCCAAGTGTTAATAGAAGCAGTTCAGCAGCATCCGTAACTCTTTCTCGTCAACATGGACATTATGTTAGAGTTGGAAATGTAATACATGTATGGTTTGATATTATAGTGTCAAGTGCAAGTGGTGGTGGTGGAAATTGGTGGATTGCAGGTCTACCCTTTACTCCAATTCAGGGTACTGATGCTGGTGGATATGGTGCTCCAACATTTAGATCTGCAACAATGATGCCTACTATGTTTAGAACTAATGGTAGTTCATCTTGGATATCAGACACTGCTGGAGGAGTTATATATCTAATGTATTATGATAACAATGGCAGTGAAACATATGTTAATGGATATGGAGGAAGTGGTGGTCTTAATAATGGAAGACTCACTGGACAAGCATTTTACTTTGAAAATGCTGCTGGTGCATAATTTAAAAAAATCTGGAAACCCTGACGACTTGACAGGTTCGCTATAATACATAGTAAAAAGAAACGAATATGATTGATAAACTAATCACTGAGTTTCCCCTATCTGACTTTCCTGTAGAGAGGAG
>Ga0209348_1001439_pt1 | contig 11547 bp, 12 predicted proteins | sample ETNvirenome_2_30_FD_184065 | JGI IMG/M metagenome (GOLD analysis project Ga0209348, IMG submission 184065) | Marine viral communities from the Pacific Ocean - ETNP_2_30 (SPAdes) (version 2) | ecosystem: Environmental > Aquatic > Marine > Oceanic | place: Pacific Ocean | collected 2013-06-22 | reverse complement strand
GTTAATATGCTAACATGCAACGAAACAACGCTAGCACTTGAGCTTTACAAAGTCGCGCTAGGGCCCGAGGTTGAAACCTGGGTTAAATGGTGGTGGTGGTTTCACTGCCAGGGCATGGTATAGCGTTAATATTCTAACGGGCCCGCATAGTGTATGGTTGAAACGTGCGGCGGTTCAAGTAGATGGTGGGGACTTGGACAAAGTGGGGATACAAACAAAGAACCCCGACCAGCATTAGATAGCCAATCGGGGTTAGGTGGGAATCGTTAAGATATTAACGCTTTTTGGTTTTGCTCCAAGATGTGGATACTTTAGTTTTACGTCGTGCCATTACAGTACCAAGCCTCCCAAACATAAAGCAAACATTGCGCCTACTGTAAAGTCGTGAGCTAAATCTTGCCATCGACGATTCGCTTGTCTATTCAAATATTCTCTCATAATACTACAACTCCGGATACAATTAAATAATAACATAGTAAGCGGGCCAGTTTAAGGTCATGACCCAGGACCAATGGACTAGTGAGATTCAGTAGCCAGAATCTCCTGTAATGCTTCCGCAAGGTCTTGGCATGCTTGTCGGTCGAGCTTCACCGCGCCAGACTTCTTCGCGCCATTGATAAGGCGGAAAGATACAGTTGCAGACTTACCATTTAAAATGGTTTGGTCAATGGTCATGCCAGCTTTGCCGTCCTCGTTAGATACAACAAGACCAAGATTTACGATGTTAGATTTGTTACGCTTCAATGCCATGATAGCACTCCTTCATTTTATGCCCGTTAAAATAAGAACAGAGTTTGGGCAAATCCTCTATCCCTCTTGCTTATGTCTTATTATAACATTTTCACGGGACAATCTCAAATAGGGCCCGTAAGTATCCGGAATCATTAAAGAAATTAGCCTGCCCACCAAAAACAAAACGTGCCCGTAAAGACTTCAATGATTTCAAGTACTTACGCTACCTACAGGAGGGGAAAGGTATGCACAGCGTACACCTTTGCCTACATATACCGACATGTAAATGAAGTTTTTTTTCTTTTTTTTAAATTAATTTTGTTTTTTTTCATTTTATTTTTTATGTAGGTGCGGGTACTACTACCCCCCCTCCCCCCGTACATGTAGCCGAATGTAAGTCCTATACTACATGTAGGGCGATGTGCGCGGGCAGATACGCGTTAAACGGCTAAGAAAATTTCCGAGATTTTGGATTCCTAGGGGCTATTTAGATATAGTAAAGGAGGTCGACCATGAAAATTACCAAAGAAATTTTGCAGAACTCTATAAGTGAAGCACCTCTCGACACTGTTGCAAAATTAACCGGAACCACAGGACAAAAGAAAGCAGCAGCGAGGTTAGCTAGCGCTTTTCCTCTCCCTCCTAAAAAATCATGGAAAGATATAACGCTTTTAGCACTAAAAGGCTTAAAAGTAGCGGTAAAATCAAAAAATATAAACGATATAAATAAATTTATAAGACAAGCAGACGACGCGCTATACGATTACAACCCTACACACCCAGCGCGAAAAACTTTAAATCAGCTTATAAACTACAGGACAAGGAAACTATCGGCGCTAGCTGCGAGCGGAGATGCTAGCGAAGTTGACACTGCTATAAGACAAGTAATAAACACAAGAGAATTCGAGGAGAACACCATGAAAATTACCAGAAAAATTTTAGAGAATATCATAAAAGAAGAGATAAAAAGCGTGTTAAGTGAAATGTCTCTTAATGAACAAAGTAAGCTACAAAAAGCGATGGACCCATTAGACTTAGTAGGTCAAGCTCAAGAGTTTGGCCGACGTTTTGCTAGTACTCAAGGTGATAGGTACAAGTCAAGGGCAGAAGCTCAGGCTGCTTTAGATAAGGCTGCCGCAGCGCCCGGTACTGCTAGCATGAAAAAAGACGTTGGGCGACTACACCAGGCTGCTGCCCGGATGAGGTCAGAAGTCAAGTCCGAATTTAAGAGTCTTAAAATGCGCGTCAGTAAACTTGAACAAAAACTCGGCATGGATTCCGGGCCCGTGTAGTTCGAAATGTGTACTATTAAACTATTTACAATATATGAATTAAAGGAGACACTAAAATGTCAAACAATATGAAACTAATAATGGAAAATTGGAGAAAAACCATAAACGAACAACCTACAAAGTTTGCTTATGAAACAGAAGATGAGAAGTTAATCATGAGGCTAACGGGTGGTGATATGGGGGACGTACTATCGGCTTTAGAGGATGCTCCGGGTGAACGACCAGCGGAATCCGAATTTGTACGAAGAGCAAAACAGTATGTATCAATGCTAGGCCCACAGGCGATGGATATTCATCAAAAAGCGACAAAAGGTATGTCGGTGGCTGAGATTGCAGATCGCATAATGAGCATGACCGCAAAGTAACAGTCAAAAAAACACCAAAAAAAATTTTAGGATTTTAAATTTATTACATATGCCTACAATAATAGTTAAAAACAAACCCCTAAAAGTAAAGCTCGCTATCACACCAGCACAGCAAAAGCAAGGTTTAATGAACGTTCAAGGCATGTTACCCACAAAGCTTGGTGAAAACGAAGGCATGCTGTTCTTATACCTAAGAGAAGAGATCCTTAGCTTTTGGATGAAAAACACAACATTAAAGTTATCTATTGCATTTATCAACAAGCACGGCGAAATCACCGAGATACGTGATATGGAACCATTAGGCATGGATAGTGTAAGGTCAGCCAAAAAAGCACAGTACGCCTTAGAAGTCAACCAAGGATGGTTTGAAAAAAACAACATAAAAGTTGGCGACAAAGTAAAACTTAACTTTCCCCGTGTCAAGTTATCAATCCAACCAAAGGTGTATACCGAAGAGTAAACTACTTACTGTGGAGGGCACATCATGGATAATCCACAACAAATAATCGAAACCACTGAAACAATTATTACGGATATGATTGGCCATTATGGATGGGCATTTATTGCTGCTTTCGCAATACTTCTTTTTAAAAACGTTGTGTCCAATGTTTTGGATGGTCTATTGTTTATGTTTGGTCATGATTTTGATGTTGACGATATTGTTTTTATTAAAGGTGAACAGCGCGCAAGAATTATTCGCCAAACCCCAACTAAAACTGTTTTTCACATAATTGATACTGATCGCAAGTTAATTGTTCCTAATACTGACTTGTATTCTTTACGTATAGAAAAGCCAATGCCTGGCTCTAACGAAGGCAAGGATATATAAAAAATCGTCGCTAATATGTTATAATACGTAAGAGCTAACACATTTTTTGGACTAGTTATCTTAGTTAGCATAAAAATACCGCGAAAAAAAATTGCGGCCTTGGAGAAGTAAGTGAAAAATACAAACGAAGGTTTTCTTGATTTTTTAAAAAAAGATAAAGCTCAAACGGCCGAACAATTTTTTGAAATTGATCGTATGGGATCCAAAGGGGCCAAAGGCGTTATTCTGAAAATGTTGGATGTTATGACCCCTGACTCCAACATAGAATATCAAGGAGCCGGAAAAGAACAAGGTGATGCAATTGGTTATGTTCAAGATTATGTAAAAAAGTCTTTTCTTGGAATGATTGATGCCCGTCGCGATCGCGGTGATAATGAAAATGCTGACTTTGCGCAATATATGGATAGTGAAGCCTGGGGTGAAAATATAAACTTTGATACACTTATAGAAGCAACTAAAGAGCTGTATGAACTGTCTGGTGATTTTCTTGATGAATTACAGACAGGATCCGAGACTGAATCAAAACAATCTTCTCTTGTAACTCTGGGCGTTAACACTATCCCCGTTGCGCTTTTATTTCATTGCCTAAGATACTTGGGGAAATCTCTGGTAAAAATGAGAAAGCGATACAAAAACAAAAGGATGACTAATACAATGAGTGAAAGTATAATAGAAAATTACATAAAAACAGAAGGACTGCTTGATTACTTCAAGCTCGGATCTGCAAAAGATGTAAATGTGCAACAGCTTCGGCAAGGCCTGAAAGTCTGCACTCCAAGAGGAGCCTTTGAGGTGCACAAGATATATGATGGTGAGTGCCTGTCTGTTACAGATATCAAGAAAAGAGAGGCGGCGAAAGCAGCGGCAGAGAAAGCGGCGCTTCAGGAGACGACAGAAAAAACGTTTGAAGAGACCTCATATGGACAAATGGTTGCCGATGCAATAAACCAAGTCGTTTCTGAAATGCCTGAAATCAAGTTAGGCTTGGCGGTTTTAGCAGAACAAGATGATGATGACCTAAAAGCTTCTGTACAGGAATTGGGTAGAACTGAAGCATTGAATATAATGACTGCGTTTAAAGCAAAGATAGCTGCAGACCTGCAGGAAACTCTTGATGAGGTGCTAAGGGAACAAGGTTATACGACATGAGGTGGTTAATTTTCTTGCTTTTTTTTCTTTCTTGTGGTCCCGCGCCGAAAAGAAACGCAGAAATTATCACAACTTATGAAGGAATTGTTGAAATTCATCACAATCCTGAGTTCAATACCGAAACAGATCTACGAAACGCGCTGAATGATGACAAGACTCCCGATTTTATAATATTTTCTTCACCATATTGCGGCGCTTGCACCGATTTAAAACACAGATTAAGAGATTTAGGTTGGCGAGATAAGGTAATTGTGTTAAACTTTCATGAAGAATGGGTAAATTTGATAGCACAATACATTGGAATTACTGCTGTCCCGTCCATGATCATAGATAAAGACAATGGAAAAACAAAATCGCCTATTTATGTTGGACCCGGAGAGATAGGTAGACAGCTTTACGAATACTTGGAGATAAAAAAATGAAAGAAATGAAGCTAATAATGGAAAATTTTAAGAAAAACATGTCTGAAATGTTTAAAGGAAGAGAATTAACTGATGATGAACTAGAAAAAATGGACCCAACGATGCGGGGATTCATAGAAAAGTCTAGAAAATCAAAAGGAATAACATCACAAGCAGCAGAAAAGGCAGCAGAAACAGTTAGACAGGAAATTTTAGACCTTTATGATAATCGATACAAAAATATTCAAGATATTGTAGACGATGAATCTGTAGAATTAGACGTTGGTAAGTTAAAAGTTATGTTAAATCGTAATTTTGGCGACGCTCATGCCGAATTAGGCGGTACGCAAGGTGTTGAAGCAGGCGAAAGAGAAATGCTAAAGATGTTTGATATACTTGGAGTACTCGAAGATGACGAGTCAGACGGACTTGCACCTTCAGATGCAGAAGATCCTCCTGGTTTTATGCCTGGACAGGGAGGGAACTACTAAAATTATGTGTATTATTTGTGTTGAGCTTGAAAAATCTTTGATTTCTACAAAACAAGCACAAAAAAATCTTGAAGAAATGTCTCCTGACCTAAGTTTAGACCATATTTTAGAAGTTGAAGAAAAAATTAACAACGCAGAACGAAAAAATCAGTTTATTGAGCTTCTGAAGAACGATCAAACTGTTGAATTCTGCTCAGGATGTCATTGTGACCCTTGTGATTGTGATTGGGGGACAAATGAGTGAAAAAAATATTAGTTTTCGTCTTAATTTTCCCAATATTAGCTGCAAATGCAACTCCAAAGACAAAATTTTATGATTTTGATGACCTTTTGATCAACGGTGAGTACAAAAAACCACAAATTATGTATACAGACACCCAAACAAAGGTAAAATTTGAAAGATTGTTGAAATTAAAGAAAGATTTTCTTCAAAAACTACGAGATTCAAAAAGAGACACCAGTTTGCGTTAAAATAAACTATTTATAGGGTACAATATATCAAAGAGGTACCTAAATGAGCAAAAAACCAAGCCTTTCCAAGAAACAATTACAAAATATTGTTGCAGAAGTTTACAAAGAATACCCTGAAAAGAAAATTATGCTAATTGAAAGTAAAAAAGAATCATCATCTTTTGATTGGTCTAAACTTCTTGAGTATTCGCTTTACCTCGTTCCAGGCGTAGGTCCGTTGTACAATCTAACAAAAGATGATTCTGAAGTAGAAAAGATCGGTCGTTGGATTACTGATACACTGGGTTTTCCTACAACTACAGAGGCAGCAGAGGCTCTAGGATCAGAGATGGGAGCTTTCTGGGTGCATACCCTTTCAAAATTTGATTTGGCCGGGGGAGACCAAGATTACAAGGAAATAGAGCATCAACAAGTTATAGGATCTAACCGACCTGCAATGAGATACAGTATACGAATCTTCGATACAGTAAAAGGCGCTCTGGGCGCTGGTAAGCAGCTCTCTAGTTTAACTGGTACTGGTAGCGGCAGCAAGTTGCAGGAGCCAAACTGGGTATATTTAAATCAAATTGGTGATAATTCAAAAATTGTAAATGAAATCCGAAATGCAAAAAAAGAGTTATCTGACGCATTATCACGGATTTACTCTTATGCTGTAAAAGAAAAATTATACAAACAAAAAAGAATTGATATGATCAAGAAGTATGCGTCCGGAGAAGAAGACGCTAGTGTAGTTTTTAAAGAACCTGAAGAGGTACTTTTAAAACGTTGGAACTACGCGGTCTGGGGTGCAAGTAACATCGGTGGCGCGATGAAAAGTAACGTAGTTAGAAGCATTAAGTCTATAATTGAAGATTTTGATTTTGAAGCTGTTGATCGAGGCTTTAAGCGCGGCGGAAAACCGGGAGTGGTAAGAGTAAAGAGCGTTGACTTTAGTGTTTTTGATCAAAAAACAAACAGAGAGACATACAGTCGTTTTGACCGGCTGCATTCCCTTTCTAGTTTTATGGAGTTTGCATTTTCAAAAGAAGTTAGAAGAGGCGGCCAAATACCTCCTGCGGAGATGCCTTCAAGAGTAATGCAGCGCGTGGGCGGGATTGGAGATCTTTATGAAACTCTTCTGATTAGAGCTATACCACCTTTAAAGCGTCTTTACTATCAGTACGCAAAAGAAGAGGGGTTTTTAGAAAATGGAATGATACAATTCAACGCTATGTATGATAATCCATTTACCGATGGTGTAGTGCAATCTAAAATTATAGAAGAAGTAGAGATTGAAAATAGGAACCAATATAGTAAAGAATTACAAAAATACGCTGATCCAGAAGTTGATTTCTTCGTGATAAATAAGGCAATTGCAAATAAAGATGAAATTCAATATCGCCACGAGCTTGCTATTCAAGCAGCAGCTCAAGTTGGCTTTGAAATAGCGGCAGTTTTAGCACTAGGGCCATTATTTGGAGCTTTTGGACAATTGGTTAAGGCAAGCGCATTTGCTGTAAGGGCACCAGTTTTAACAAAAATGATAACCTTTTCAATAGCTGCACTTGGTATTGGTACTGAAATAGGTCTTGGTGTGGGAATATCAAATGTTATTGGCGAAACAGTTAATAAATTTAACAGAATTATAGAAGATCTGCAAGATATATCCAGTCAGTTTATTGAGGATGTTTTAGAAAATCCAGCAATAGTTCAAGATCTTATGGCTTCACATGAAGATCCAGAAAAAGCAAAACAAGCTGAAGAAGCCTTAGCAATTGTTCAAATGTTCGAAGCTGAAGCTACAGAAGCAATAAGCAATCTTGAAAAATTACAATCAACTGTTACCAGCAAAGTTTATGAAATTATAAAAACACAAGCTAATAAGACAGGTGTAGGTACACAAGATTTAAAAACTAGAATAGGATTAGGAGCTGGAGAAGGAAGATTTGATGCTTTCGAATACAACAAAGAAGCAGTTGAAAGTTCAAGTAGCCAATTTATAGGATGGCATAAAAACCCAACCCAAGAAAATCAAGTAAAGATAATGGAATTTTTCGAAATGTATATTTCTATTGCGGAAGTTTTAGATGAATCTGCTAGTACGTTGAGAGATGGACAATCAGAAATAGGCAGATATTTAGAAGCACTTCCGCCAAGTACAAGTGCTGCTGCTAAAAAAAAGGTAGCTGTTAACGAAGAAACAGGCACTAACATTGCAAAAGCTGTGGGGTTTGTAGCTTTACCAAATGTTGCATATGGATTATTAGCTGCTCTTGGTCCAAAAGGCGTAAAGGATATAACATCTATAATTGATTTCGAAAGATATATGCTAACTGTCTTTAGATTACCACAACAATTTGCTACTAATTTTGGGGCGAAAGATGTTTTAAATAAAAAAATATTGGACACTTCAAACACTAAACCTTACCTAAATATGAAAATGGAATACACCAGAAAAGTCCAAGACATATATAAAGAAAGGTTCAGAGAACAGCATGCAGCAACTTTGCACAATAAACCAGAAGAAGCAAAAAAACTTGGTGCTTACCTTTTTAGGCCACATATAATAACGGTTTTTGATGCTGATATGATGCCTAACTGGAATAAGGGGAAAATAACTTTTTCTTTTGAATTTTTCAATATGAACGGTGTTCCTAATATGTCTGCCTCCGAACAAGCGTATAGAAGATTTTACTTAGAAGAGTTTAAAGAAGTAGCACTTGTAGATGATTTTTTAGAGGCACTAGATATTAATCAAGAAGTTTTAGGAAAAGTACTTGTCTCTCTTTACGCTGTTGTTAGATTGGATAATGAAGTACAAAAGCTAGATCTTAGACAAGCCAATCAAAAACCATTAGCAGTTAGTGGAGGTTTACCTGTGATAAATATCAAAAAACAAGATGCTAAGCAGGTTATAGACCTTATATCAAAAGCAAGTAAAGAAGAAGCAATAGAATACTTGCAAAACTTACCTGAAGGTTCTGATAATAAAAATCGATTCTTAACTGTAAACACATATCGTAAATTACTAATAGACTGCAGAACAAAAATAATTCAACACAGGAACGCAACTAGTGACCTAGTTAATTCAGCTACATTGGCTGCGCAAAGCTTAGATAAGCTAATAGAGTTTTTGATTGCAATGAGGAAGTAAGAGGATTAAAGTTAATGATCAGCACTGTGACTACAATAGATAACAGAAAATTTTTGAAAGAAGCTGTTAAAGATTATCTTGAAGAATATAAGATAGAAAGATACAAAAGAGAACAAGAAGAGAAAATTGAAAAAAATGTACAAAATCTTTTATTTGAACAAGCCTTGTCGTTAGACGATATTGCATCTGGTTTTTCTGTAGATCCTTTTAGTGGCGAAAAAATTAACATGGCTGAGGTTACACCACCTGCAACTAAAAAGTATGCTATGGCAAAAGGAAAAGAGCTTCCTAAAAACAATCCAAAGACAGTCCCAGTAATTCCAACTACACCTAAAGACCTTAAAAGAACCGGTAAAAATGCTTTAAAGGGCGGAAAAATGTTTTTTGAAGGCTTAATAACAATGGATCCATCAAAAATAATAGCTCAATGTGGTGATAGCTACGGCATGATAGGTGGAGCCGCTGGGTCTATCATTGGATGGAACCTTGAAATTATACTGACCCCAATTTTAAAAGCTGTACTTAAGATGATTAAATTTAGTGGCGGACTGATGAGAAAAATTTTTAAAGCGGGATCAAAAAAAGCACCAGAAGCAGTGACGCCAATTAGCAGAAGAGCAGCCAGCATTATAAAAAAAGGCGGCAAAGCCGTTATTGAATTTGGTAGCTACCTTAAAAAAGCCGGCACGTCTGTACTAGTAATCGCAATTACACTTGGCTTGTTGGCGGTTACAGTAGGTGCATTACAGATTTCCGATACTTTTTCAGATAAAGCAAACCGCGGATGGCTAGTAGATTATGGAAATGAAAACCAAGCAATCAATACAGATGGTATAAGTCAATTAATTGACCTCAAAGCAATAGGCAAAACTAAGGATGAATTTGAACAAAAGTTCAAGGATTTTTCAATTTGGGACTTTTGTCGATGGCCAAGTGACGAATCTCAACAATGCTTCTTCGCGGGTGTTACAGCAGGAATTACTGCTAGAATGAGTTTGCGAATCTTGAAAAGTTTTGCAGAAAAGAGTATTGAGTTTATAACTGACTTCTTAAAAGGAAAATGGCAAAATCTTACAAGGCAAGCAAGTAGAACCACCGCCGGCGGCGGGAAAGAAGCTTTAGAACAAGCTAACCTAAAAGAATTAGGTGAAGAAATATCAAAATTAAGAAATGAAGTATCCGATCTCAGGGATTCAACAAAAGAAGCACTAGATAGAGCTTACCAAGAAGGCATGGAACAAGGATCTAGGTTAGCTAATGAAGGTTGGCTAGTTAACAACGCCATTGATTTATTTAAACCTAAAGATGTTGTAGTGAACATGATAAAAGAAAACCCCGAAGTTTTTACTGAGGAAGTTATGAAAAGCCTAGGCTCTTCAAGGTTCAAGATGGGAGTCTGGGCTGATGATCCGAAGAAAGGTTTTAGGATTATTGTTGACGTTGCAGATAATTCCACCGCTAGTAAAGAAACATTAGAAAGTATACAAGGCTTACTAGATTCTGCATGTACCAACAGGACAAAGCAAATTCATAATTCTTTAGGAGAGGCAGCATCTGATTTTAGATCACATCCAGACTTTGTCGCTGCAAGAAATACCGCTCGTGCGGGTAGAAGACTAGCGACGATGGGCGATGATGCTGTTGGTGCGTTGAGACATACAGAAATTGAAAGTACCCTGAAAGCAGAAACAAAAGCTATCACAGATGCACTGGAAGTAGCAAAAAGCGAAGTTAAAAAATCAACAGAAGCACTTAAAGAGTCTTTAAGTGGCCTTGCTGAGACACAAAAGGAAAAATTATTCAAAGCATTTGATGATGTCGCCGAAGCCAAAGATGAGACTTTTGATGCTTTTAAGGAACGTTTAGGAGATATTGATGGCTTAAGCGAAGACCTGATAGAAAAGTTTCACCAGGCACAAAGTGAAGTTGCTGCTAATACAAATGTTTTATTCGAAGTATTAAATCAAAGACAGCTTGAGTCCGAAAAAATATTAGATAGATTAAGTATGCAGGGAGCAGACAACAAACTAGGTAACTTTAAAGATTTTATGAATCGCTTTCAAGGTAACGTGGATCAAGATTTTAAGTTAGCATTTGAAGCAGCAAGCGCTTCAGCTCAGAAAGCTTCAGATGAAGCAGCAGGATTGCTAGATGATGTAGCAGGTCAATCTAGATACTTTAGTGATTTACGAGGTAAGTTAGATGAGGCAGCAAAGCAGTATCAAAGAAAGTTTTTTGCAGAGGGGGCTGGTGCAGCCCCCAATCCAAATATTAAAACCCTTGGTGGTGGCGGTACAAAACCAAAGGCATTTGCAAAAGCAGCAGCAAAAACAAAGCCTAGTCTTAGAAAAGGAAGAATAGCAAAGCTTTTTAGAAGATTTCAAAAGGGTAGACTCGATTGGCCCATGGTATCTAAATCGCTCAAAGATAGTAAACTTATTTTCTCAGGCACTTTCAAGATTCCTGATGAGTTATTAGTTACAGATGGACCACTGCATAAAATTTTTAAGAATTCAAAAACCGAGAAAGAATTCTTAGAAGCAGTAAAAGCTTTGACGGATAAATACAACCCTAACTTACTAGAAAATAAAAAAGGAATTAAAATTATGACTGAATCAAATATTAAAGAATTAGTTAAGGAGTTATTTAAAGAAAACTCCGGAAGAGGATATTCAAAGTATCCG
>Ga0209348_1001438_pt1 | contig 11559 bp, 15 predicted proteins | sample ETNvirenome_2_30_FD_184065 | JGI IMG/M metagenome (GOLD analysis project Ga0209348, IMG submission 184065) | Marine viral communities from the Pacific Ocean - ETNP_2_30 (SPAdes) (version 2) | ecosystem: Environmental > Aquatic > Marine > Oceanic | place: Pacific Ocean | collected 2013-06-22 | reverse complement strand
CGTCTCCTTCTTCTAATTCAAAAGATTTATTTTCAACAATAATTGGCCAATTATCATATTTTTTTATACAAGCAGTAATAGATATTTCACATGCTGGTCTATCTGTATGCTTTGATAATGATGCTCCAAAAACATAATATCTCCAATATGCGTATGTAGGATAAAGTTTTAGTTTAGATGCCTCTTCTGCTTTAGGTAATTTTACATCTAATATAGAATTCATTAAAGGATCATTGTACCAAGCTGGAGAATAAGATTGACCATCTAATACATAGTCATTATTTCTATCTAATTTATTATAACAGTATTTTTGAAAAAAATTTAATTCTTCTTGTGTAAAAAAATTTTTTATTAATTTAAAATTTACTGCAACCATGCCACTATACTATACCTTGTTCCTTTCGTAATAGGTTCAATCATGTGAGGATACATAAAATTACTAGGAAAAAAAACTATAGTTCCTTTATTTAATTTTAATCTTTTAATTTCTTTTTCTTTTTGATCAGTAAATATTAAATCTCCACCTTCATATTCGTCATTTAAATTTATAATAATACTTAAATGTCTAGGATTATTCGTAAAATGATCTGTATGTGTTTCGTATTTTCCACCGGGTGTATATTTTAATAGATCTATTTGATTTATTTTAGAGCTATTCATTTGAGGAAATTTAACTTTATAGTGAAAATAAGTTCTTTCTATTTCTGATTTTACTAAATTCCAATAAAATAAATCAGTTGGATTTTGGTGAGTTAAAGAATAACCTTTTACATTTCTAATATCTTTTATAATGCCTCCATTTACTTTCATAGGTTTTCTAGCTCTATGTTTTATTAAAGGTGTAATTCTTTGTATAAATTCTGGATTAATTATGTTTTTTAATTCTACTATACTTTCTGTATGATCCATTATTTTAAATTCATCCAAGATGTTAAAAGATATTTTTCACCTTTTAAAGGTGGATTGCCTCTATGTAAATAAGGATGACCAGCAGGCCATATCACTATCCTACCTGCTTTAGGTTTAACTCTTTTTGAAAAATGTAAAAATTCTGTTTCTCCTCCTTCTTCTACATCATTTAAATATATGCTAAAAACAAAAGCTCTAATAGAAGACATGTAGTCTTTAGCATGTTCAACATGCCAAACATGATATCCTTCGGTTGGAAGTGTTTTTTGAATTTTTAAATTTGTGTAGTAAAATTTATCTTGTCCATAACCATCGGCAGCTCCTGTATTGTCCATATAATGAACCCAGGCCAAATCAAAATTTACTATCATTGATTTTAATTCTTCCCACCATATATCCATATTTTCTGGATTTATAAAATATTGTGAATCTTGTTTTTGTGTAATAGAAACTTTTTCTGAACCCATTCTATTAATAGTATTATTAAATTTACTTTGTCGTTCAAATAATTGAATAGCATGATTACATTCTTCTCGTGTGATGTAATTATCATAAACACCAATATGATTATTTATGTTAACTGTTTTTTCTTTCATATAAAATTTTCTCCTTTTCTTCGTATTTAAATGATTGATTACTATGCGTAATATTAAATATCAACGAATATCTATTTTCTTCTTCGTTGCTTTTATAAAAACCATGTAATATTTCTGGTGGAAATATATAATAGTCTCCAGGTTCAGGGGTTATTTGTATATTTAATTCAGGTAAAATTAAACTAGAGCCTTTTGTTAAATACAAAATTCCATGCCAACAAGGATGACTATGATAATTTAAACTATCTCCTTTTTTTATTTCGTTGCCCCAAGCTTCTTTAATTGTTTTTCTTTCTAAAAAATATTTAAATACATCTGGATGGCTAGTCTGATGAGTATTTATTAAGTAAGCAAGAAAACCTTGAAAATTATCATCATTTACAAAATGATCCCATTTAGTCATTCCTCCTTTTACATTAGTATAATTTTGCATTTTAGAATTTAAATTGTTTTTTATATTTAATATAAAATTGTGAACCACGTGAGGGTAAGGATAATTTCCATATATTATATTTACGGTTCTAGGATAAGTAATAGTTAAACTATTTTTAATCTCATTTAATTTATTATTTTTATTTATAAAACTAATCATTTTTTAATTACATAGTTTATTGAAGTTCTCCAGTACGGTATTTTTTTTATAGGCTGAGATTTGTGTAATTTAGATGATTCAAATAATATAAAATCACCAGGGTTATATTTAATTACTTCTCCCTCTATATTTAATTCTCCACCCCAATCTTCTGCCCATTGCGGTGTAAGAAATCCTACAATGCTATAAGTGTTTTCTGGATTATCACTATGAAATTCTGTGTAATGATTATCATTTTGAGCATTTAAAGCTATTCTTTTTATAGATCTGTTTAATAAAAAATTATGTTGCTGTTTCAGTTGTGCATTTATTCTGTCAAATAAACAATTAAAATAACCCAACCAATATTGATCATTGACAACAATTTGTTCGTCGTGCATAAAAGTAACTCCGGGAAAAGCTCCACCTTCTCTACCTAAACTATGTCTATTTAAATCCCAAATGTTAGCATTAATTAAACCGCTATAAAGAGAAAAGCAATCTTCTAAATTTAAAACATTATTTATTATTTTTATCATTTTATAACTTTCATTATTTATTAAAATATATCATTTCATAAAAATTTGTATAGAAATTCTTGGCACTGTGGTGGTTAACACAGGATTAACCTTGTGTTCAAGTGGATTTTTTACAAGCATCAAAGAATTACCTACAGGGGGTATCCATCCATGACCATCCTTATCAGTAAACATAAACTCTCCGCCCCAATTTTTATTCCATTTGTTATTTAAATAGTATGTCGCACCATACTTTGTACCTCCATCGTTATGCCAATCTATTCCAGCATCTTTTTCTAAATAATGAACATTAAAATTATGGTGTTTAATTTCATCTAGTTGATAAAAAGCATTATGTTTGATTAAAGTTAATAGCTGTTCAAGTGCTACACTATTAACACGATTTTTTATAAGAGGAGGTTTAGAGTATCTAATTAAGTCTTTTGGCCAAGTACCTTTACTAGTTTCTAATTCTATTCGTTTTCTGTCTTTAATGACACTATTATGTATGCCTTTATACATATCATAACTTAAAAAATTTTTTATCCACCAAAGTTTACCTGGAATTGAAAAACCTAATTCCATGTTTTCCATGTTTTATTTATTATTTTTATGTTCCCTGAAACAGTTTCTGTGTTAGAATTAGGCTTGACCCAGTGTTCTAAATAAGACGGAAAAACTATTATATCGCCTTGTTTTAAGTTAGGCTCATAAGACACATCAAATATAGCGTCATCAAAACATTGTAAAATATTTTTTGAAGGTGAGTTAAAGACCGTATTAGAATCTCCTTTGTAATAAATTATAAAAGAAAAATCGCTGCCATGTATGTGAGCACCTTGATAATCATTTTTTTCATATTTATTAATCCAAATTTTAGTTACGTTAAATACAAAATTTTTACAGTAGGGTTTTAAAAGATGACTTAATATTGTTGTTAGCTCTAGGTTAAGATAGTTTATTGATTTTTTATCAAGTAAAGTATTACCATTTAAAGTTGTTTTTATATTTGATTCAAAAGTGTTTTTAAAATTTTTACCTATTACTTTAAAATTAGATAAATCTAAATTTTTTACGCCTATAAGATTTGGAAATATATTATCTACTTTTACCATGGTTTGTATAAATAATTTATATCACTGTTTTGTAAAGTTGATATAGCATCAGAAAACGTTTCAACTATAGGCCAACCTTTTAAATTAAAAGATGTGTTGAGTAAAAGAGGGACACCTGTTTTATCATAAAATAATTTTATTAAATCATAGTAATTAGGATTTTGTTCTCGTTTTAATGTTTGAAATCTACATGTATTATCTATGTGTACGCATGCTGGAACTTCATCAATTGCTTTTTGTTTAGCATCAATTGCAAATGTCATATATGGTGATTCATCTAAAGTGTGCATATCTAAATAATCATGTCGATGTTCATATAGTATTGTAGCAGCTGTTGGCCGCCACCATTGTCTACCTTTTATTTTGTTGACTATGTTTTTTGCATTTTTATTTCTTGGATCAAATAACATAGAACGATTACCTAATGCACGTGCCCCCCATTCAGAGTGGCCTTGAAAAATAGCAACCACTTGTTGATCTAAAAGTAGATCTACAGCTTCTTCTTTTTTATAAATAATTTTCATAATAAAATACTCCTCCTACTGCGGTGCCTGCATCATATGGTATGGGATCTACAAAAAAAGTATATTCCGGATATTTTTTTACAAGTTTAAAATTGTTAGAACAATTTAAATGATAGCCCCCTGACAGTATTATATTTTTACAATTACTATATTGTTTAGATCTTTCTAATAACTCTACCACATCTTGAAAAGTTTCTTCTTGTGCTTTGTTAGCAATTTCTAAAACATTTTTATCTAAGTCAGTTCCTTTATCTTTGTAAGCTGCAATACCCATTAATTGACCATCAGCGTACCCTTCAAAACCAGATAGTTCTACATAATTACGATATGTAAAACCTGCCTTAGTTTGATTTGAAAGAGTAAAATCTACATTATTACGTTTAGTTTCTATTTGCACCGGCACAAAGTTTTTAAAATAATCTGTACATTTATTGGAAACAAATTTATATTTGTTAACTATCTCTTTTTTATTTATTAAAAATATACTTTGAAGAACTTTAAAATCTAAATTAATTTCTGTTTCACCTCCTCCATCTGAAACTAATGCTATTGCTTCATCGAAGTTACAAAAGTAATAACCACAAAGAGCGTGGTAAATGTGGTGATTTTTTATGTCAAAAAAATATTTTTTATGTTTAACTTGTTTTAATACGTGATTAATAATAGGCAATTCTATTTGTAAATGAGTTCTATCAAAAGATGCAAACACTATGACATCAAATGTAATATCTTTAAATTTTTTTAAAACTTGATATTCATAGTCATAATTAGCATGCTCATTTTCCTGTGGTTGATAGTTTTTAATTTTATTAAATCTATCCTCTTCATAGAATTCTTTTAGAACATTGTCTTCAAACAATGCAAAAGAAACATTATGTGAAATATTTATGCCTAATATCCTCTTCATTTTCTATCTTTCATTCTCTATAAAACTAATATATAAGCTACTATATGCTACAAAAATTAAATTTCAAGCCTGGCTTTAACAAACAAGACACAGAATCTGGTGCTGAAGGGCAATGGACAGATGGTGATTTTGTTAGATTCAGATATGGATTACCTGAAAAAATAGGGGGTTGGAGTCAACTAACTGCTGGGTCTCTAACTTTACCAGGGGCAGCTAGAAAGCAACACGCCTTTACTTCTTTTGCAGGTGAGAAATACACAGCGATCGGAACTTCTCAAGGTTTGTTTTTATATTATGGTAATGATTTTTTTGATATTACACCTTTAGATACAGCTATTACAGGATGTACTATAACAACCGTTAATGGTTCAAATACTGTAACTATAAATAAAGGATCTCACGGTTTAGCTAAAGGAAGATACGTGACTTTATCTGGTGTGACTGTTACAGGTGCTTCAGACTACACACCTGCAGAATTACAACAAGTTTATGAAATACAAACAACTCCAGATGTAGACAAGTTTACTATATTAGCTTCTAGGAATGAAGGAGGCTCAGGTATGACTGCAGCCGGTGCTGCAACTGTTAATCCTTATGTTGTAGTAGGTCCTACTTTTCAAACTGCAGGTTATGGTTGGGGTACTGATTTATGGGGATCTAGCACATGGGGAACTGAAAGTGCAACTAGTGATGTGACTCTTGACCCAGGAAACTGGAGTCTAGATAATTTTGGTGAAGTATTAGTTGCAACTATATTTAATGGTAAAACTTTTACGTGGAATGCTGGAGCATCTTCCCCTAGAGGAACGAGAGCATCACAATCAACAAGTAATTTTCAAACAACAAATAATCCCACGGCTACTAGAATATCTATCGTGTCAGATAGAGATAGACATGTATTTCATTTAGGAACAGAAACAACTATAGGTGATGCTTCAACACAAGACCCTATGTTTGTAAGATTTTCTAATCAAGAAGATTTAAATACATATGCACCGACAGCAATTAACACAGCTGGTACGTTTAGATTAGATACTGGTAATGAAATTAGAGCAGCTATACAAGGTAAAGATTATATTTTTGTATCAACAGATGTTGCAGCTTATGTAATTCAATTTGTTGGTCCACCTTTTACTTTTTCTGTTAGACAAGTTGGTACCAACTGTGGTTGCATTGGTCAACACGCTATGTCTTATGCAAACGGTGCTGTTTGGTGGATGTCAGCTGAAGGTGGTTTTTTTGCTTATGATGGTACAGTTAAATCATTGCCATCACTCGTAGAAGATTTTGTATTTAGTACAGATGGAGATAACTTAGGAATTAATTTAAATTCAAGAGATGTTATTTATTCTTCGCCTAATTCTTTATATACAGAAATAAATTGGTTCTATCCAAAAGATGGATCTGATCAAGTTGATAGATGTGTAACTTATAATTATTCAGAAAATGTTTGGACAACATCATCTTTAGCTAGAACTACATATCAAGATCAAGGGGTATTTAATGCTCCATATGCAACAGAGTATACTAAAACAGCTACACCTGTATTCCCCGATATATTAGGTATCACAAATTTATATGGAGCTAGTATTTACTATGCTCATGAAGTAGGAACCGATCAAGTGAACAGTACAGGTACAACTTCTATAGATGCTTTTATTAGGTCTGGAGATTGGGATATTACCTCTAGACGAAGCGCCTTGGGTCAGGCAACAGGGGTTGCTGATTACAGAGGTGATGGAGAATTTTTTATGTCAGTTAAACGATTTATACCTGACTTTAAATACCAAACAGGTAATGCTCAAGTAACTTTATTTGTAAGTAGCTATCCAGATGATGTAGCTGTTAGCTCACCATTGGGACCCTTTACAATAACTTCTACAACTGATAAGGTAGATACAAGAGCTAGAGGCAGATTAGTTTCTGTACAGATAGCCAACACTGCAGTAGGTGAATCATGGAGATATGGCACACTTAGATTAGATGCACAACCAGACGGAAGACGATAATGGCAAACACTTTATTTGATTTAGCTCAAGCATATTTGAACCAAGGTATGCCTAGCATCTCACCTATTTTTCAACCTACCCCGCCTACCATTGGCCCAATAACTACGCTGCCTGTAGTACCTGAAGAAGAAGAAGTAATAAGATTAGGTGGAGGTGGAGGTGGAGATAATTTTAGTGTTTACAACCCTGATCCAAACAGGACAAGAACACAGAGAGATTATATAAATCCTTTTCCATTTAATCCAGATGATAATTTAGGGACTCCTGATTATGGATATATTGAACAACCTAGAAAAGGAATTCCAGGTTTATATGATCAATATGTTAAAACGAGTATACCTGCTCAGTTAATAGGTAAAGGAATAACAGGATTAAAAAATATGCTTCCTGTAAATAGAAGAGGTATTTTAGAAAATGAATTAGTAGGTGCTGGAGTAATGTTAGATGATATTGGAAGAGTTGTAGGTGATGTTAATACACCTGAAGGTATTATGGCTGGATACAATGCTAATCTGATAACTGACAAAACTTTTGATAAAAGACGAGATAGAATATCAAAAACATTAAAAGATAAATATGGATTAAGTGATGAAGAAATAGAACAAGCTATTGGGGGAACATATACAGGACCAGTTCAAACTGATTTATTAGGTAAATTAGTTACATTAAATCAAGCTAGAGATTTATTTAATAGAAGAAATGAAATAGCTGATACAATTACTGAGAGTAAAATAGAAAAAAGAAAAGAAAAAGAAAGACAAAAAATAATAGAAAAAATTAACAAACAAGGACAAAGCGATTATAATCCTAACATACACGGACCAACTAACTATGGACGAGGTGATGATGGTAGACAATCTTTTGATTCAGGACAAGGGTTTGGTATAAATGCAACAACTGGTGGCCCAGTAAGTAATAGAACTGGTAGAGGAAGAACTGATTATTAATGGCAAAGATTACTAATTACATACCTGAGCCAAAAGAAGAATATGATGTAGATAATCAAAGACAGATTATGGAGTCTTTAAATACGATGAAACAACAACTTAATTTTTCTTTTCAACAAGACTTAAAAAACGAACAAGACGCTTTTAATTACTTTTTATCATGAGTATACAGTATAAAAATGCTTCTAAGATATTAGACGGAACGGCTATGACAACTGTTTTAACCATAGCTACATCAGCTGTTGCTATTGTAAAATCTGTATATGTATCTAACAATAGCACAGGAGCTGTATTAGTTAATTGTGATTTAAGAGATTCATCGGCTAGTACAGATATAGAATTTTTTAGAAAGGACGTACCTGCTTCAAGTACAGTCAACGCTACAGAACAAGGCTTGAATTTAGAAGCAGGAGATGCTATAAAAGCGCAAGCAGAAACAGCTAACAAACTTGAAGTAGTAGTTAGTTATGCGCTTATAAACAGAGAGAATGAAAACGGATAACATACATAAGATCGATTGTACAACTGTAACTATTTATAGAAATACAAAGACAGGTGAAACTTCTAAAGAAAAATTAGAAGGACCAGATATTGTTACGGATGTAACAGTGCAAGTATCACCGAAAGGTTTAGATGTATTCCAGAAAGTAATGAACAATGATAATAAGAAACCAAAACCCTAAGGGTGGAACAGAATTACAATTCAACTATTTAGAAGAATATGTTGATAAAAAATTATTAGATCAAGTGCAGATTACAACTTCTGTACCTGAAAAAATTCCATTACATCCAACCAAAGTAAATATACTTTGGCAAAAAAATTCATACGATCAACCTAATTTAGCTCCTTGGTTTCAAGAAAAATCTAATCATCACAAGTATGATTGGTATGTATTTAATTCTCATTGGACCTTTGAAAAATTTAGAATGATGTTTGGTTTACCTGCAGAAAAATGTTTGGTAATTAAAAATGGTATAGACAAAATACAAAAAGCAAAACCTTATAAACAAGGTGATCCTATTAGAATAATTCATCAAAACACACCTTGGAGAGGACTATCTGTTTTATTAGGTGCAATGCAATTAGTTAAAAACCCATTAATTACTTTGGATGTATACTCATCAACTGAAGTATATGGAAAACAATTCTTTGATCAAAATGATCATGAATACACAGAACTATATGAACAAGCAAGACAACTACCTAATGTAAACTACATAGGGTATAAACCAAATAGTTTTATAAAAAGTAATGTGCATAAGTATAATATGTATGCATACCCAAGTATCTTTGAAGAAACATCTTGTATATCTTTATTAGAATGTATGGCCGGTGGATTATATTGTGTTACAACTAATCTTGGTGCTTTGTTTGAAACAGGCGCTGAGTTTCCAATGTACATACCTTTTGATAATAATTTAAGAAGACTATCTATGAAATTTGCTTCTGCAATAGAAGCTTCAGCAAATATATTACATCAAGAAACTATACATAAACATTTAGAAACTCAGTCTGATTACGTTAATGCTTATTACAATTGGAATAAAATAGGCACATCATGGACAAGATTTTTAGCAGGAGCAATTAGTGCCAAGAATAAGTAATACACCTATTTGGTTTGAAGAAGATAAAAAAACAGAAGCTAATAATGATACTTATCAAACTATTAAAACTAATAAAGTTGAAGGAGATAGTAATGTGATTGAAATAAATGTAGGTGGTGAAGGTGGTAGATCTCCACATAAAATAATGGTTTGTACTCCTTGTCATAGCGATGTGACTATGCATTATTGTCAAGCTGTTTTAAAATTTCAAATGGAATGTTTACAAAGAAACATGTTAGTTAGTTTTACTTTGTTAAAATCTTCTCTAGTTACTCAAGGTAGAAATTTAAGTGTAGCTGAAATGTTAAATCATAAAGACAAATATACACATTTATTATTTATAGACTCAGATATTGATTTTGAATTTTCTACTATTGAAAAAATGTTAAAAGCTGACAAAGATGTTATTGCCTCTCCTTATCCAATGAAGATGATGGATTGGGATAAAATATGGAGAAGAGTTAATAACAAAGAAGATGCCATTACTTCTGCAGAAGACATGTCAAGAGCAGGTTTTACTTATCCAGTTAAAGTAGAGGACTCTAAAAACATTGTAGCTGAAAAAGGTATTATAGAAGTAACTCATGCTCCTACAGGGTGTATGTTAATTAAAAGAAAAGTATTAGAAGATATGATTAAAAATCATCCAGAATTAGAAATAATTCAACCTACTTTTATTAATGGTAAAGAAGACAAAAAACAAAATTTCTTTAATTTATTTGATACTTGGCATGATCTCAAGACTAAAAGATACTTTGGAGAGGACTTTGGTTTTTGTCAAAAATGGCGAGACATGGGTGGTAAAGTACACATATATGTAATGGATACTATTACGCACGTTGGAGAGTTCTTATATCGTGGTCGTTTCTTTGATGATTTATACCAAGGTACACGCCCTGCAAAGAACGCCAAACCGCTTGACGAAGATACAAAAATCAAATAAAGTATAGTATTTTCAGGATATCTATGCCTGCTCAACAATATAAGTGTATTTAAATTATGGCAATATCAAGAATGCAAGAACCCAGACAATTATACGGACTAGGAAGTTTAGTTAAATCAATAGGTAAAACAGTTAAAAAAATTGTTAAGTCACCTGTTGGTAAAGGACTATTACTAGCTGGTGGATTAGGACTAGCAGGGATAGGACCTTTTTCTGGTTTAGCTAGAACTGGAGTTGGTCAAGCATTATTTGGTGGAGCTACGAAATTTTTACCTGGTGCTACAGCAGCAATGAAAGGCGCTGCTACTACAAGTCCAGGTCTTTTTGGTATCGCAAAAAACTTTCTTGGAAGCACTGCTGGAAAAGTCACTTTAGGAGCAGTGGGAAGTATCTTAGCTGCTTCAGGTATGAGTCCAGAAGAGATAGAAGAAACTAAAAGAGATCCTGATAAATTAAAAATTTATTTAAGAGATTATTACAGTAAAACAAATCCTGATAAATCTGCTGAAGAAGTAGAAGAGTTTGTAAATACCAACGTATCTGAGTATGCTGTAGGTGGTAGAGTTGGTTTAGAAAACGGTACACCTAAAAAAGGATTAAAATCTTTATCAATAAAAGACTTAAATAAATTTATAATAAACATGCCTAATAAAATTGAATATGATGAAGATGGTAATCGTATAGAGCGTAAAATTCCACCAGCAAAAGGGCCATATAAATATGATCCAGACAGAAACATAAAACGTCTTTTATTAAGAAACAAATCAGCCATGGGTGGCTTACAAAATATGCCTATGGGTCAAATGAGAAGAAATCAAGCTGGCACTATAGAACGAGACTATAGAGAGACTGGTGGATTTGTACCAGTTGGTATAAAAGAAAAAGCAGATGACGTACCTGCTATGTTAAGTAAAA
>Ga0209348_1001437_pt1 | contig 11565 bp, 9 predicted proteins | sample ETNvirenome_2_30_FD_184065 | JGI IMG/M metagenome (GOLD analysis project Ga0209348, IMG submission 184065) | Marine viral communities from the Pacific Ocean - ETNP_2_30 (SPAdes) (version 2) | ecosystem: Environmental > Aquatic > Marine > Oceanic | place: Pacific Ocean | collected 2013-06-22 | reverse complement strand
ACGAGGGCGGTGGACTTGTAGCACTGGAAGCCAGCAATGTTGCCCAGCGAGACAAGACCGTTACGCAGCGGAGAAGTCGCATCGCCAGTTACCTGAACTTCTGCGAACTTCGCACCAGCCGAGAAGAGGTGCTTGTAGAATGCCGGGGGAGCAACGAACCAGCGGTTCTCTTCCGGAACCGATTCGTTGTCGAGTGCTTCTGCCATCTTCAGCATGGTGTTGACAGCAGTATCGCCGGGGCTGGATGCACCACCGATATCAAGGGCGGAACCAAGCGTACCGATACCCGAGATTTGGGTGGTGGTAGCAGTGGACTCGCCGTTGAGACCTGCGTCAGTTGCCATGATGTCAAGGACGTTAGCGTCGTACTTACGCTTCAGGGAGAATGCTCCTGAAGAAGTAGCGAGTGCCTCGAAGTTAACGTGAGACTGACGCTCTTCGATGTCGTCAATCTTAAACGAGAAAGCATTTGCCTGATCGACCACCATGGTGATCTGATCGTCAGCAAGGTCTTGCGCGTTAATAACCGAGCCGCGAGTATACGAGGAGACGGTGATTGTCGGCTCCTTGATAATGCGGACGGTGTCGCCAAAGTTCTCAATTTCGCCAGCGTAGTCGGTATTCGTAATGTCTTCTACAACCGAAGCGCGACGGAAGAATTTGAGAACCTTTTGACTAAAGATTTCCGGTGTAAAGTTACCGGAAGGCAGGTTGCCATAACCTGCAGCAGAATCAAAAGCCATTTGATCTGTCCTTCCTTTGTTGAGGTTTAAGAGTTGTAGTCTATTCGGCCTTCAGCCCGTGCGGCGTCGAGTTCAGCTTCGTGCTTCTCGAACTCCCACGGCTTCATACGACCGATTTCAGAGGCTTTCCAAATCCGATCAGTCCCCTTTGCTTCACCCGTAATGTCACGTGCCTTTGGAGAGTTTACAGCCGCTGCAGCAGACTCGCTCTTCTTGGCACGCTTCTTAGTGGTGATGCCAGCATCGATCTTGTAAAGATCAAGAACACGAGATGCCCAACGAGCGTCAGTGTTGTTCTTCAGGATGCCATCCGAGATGTTCTCGGGTTGTTCTTCTAGCCACTGGAGAAAACGCTCATCCGTACGTAGTTCATTGAAGTCCGGATGTTTGTTTGTCAGTTCTTGGTACGCGGCCTGTACCCTAGTATTCTGTTCCTTTTCGCGGATCGTTTCGAGTTCCTTTTCCAGTTCCCCTGCACGTTCTCCTGCTTTCATGGTTGCAATAGTCTCGACGACATCGTATACGTCGGGATACTGTTCCTTGAATGCTTCGAGTTCTTCAGGTGACTTGGGCAAAGAAATGTTCTGTTGGCGAGTAGCTTGTGAAAGGGTCGCCGTCATTTCTTGTTCTTTTGCTTTGAACTCTGTAATTTTTGCATCGTAGTGTTTTTTGAGATCGTCGTAACGCTTCTTGTAGTCGTGTTCCGCTTTCTCTGCACCCTGTGCAAAATTTGGTTCGGATTCTTCATCCGACTCGGATTGCTCCGCATGTTGTTCTACAGCTTCTTCGTCTTCGTCTTGGTATACCTCCTCGCGGTAGGCACCTTTGTAAAGAGTTTCGCTGTTGATTGTTCCAAAGGAATCATTGGGTTTGTTGGCACGGTGGCCTCGAACTTTTTTTGCCATTTTATTTACCTCATTAGCGGGGCTACTTTGGCGTGTAGGTAGCCGCTCCGGTTGTGTCAGGGCCGCACTAGCGGGTAGCTGACGAATTAGGTTTTGGTATAGGACGACTCATGTTCTCTAATTCGTAGTCATTATACCAATCCAAGGCTTTACGTGCGCGATTGTACTCTGCTGCACCCCTTGGAATTATGTCGATCAAGCCCTTTTTAATTGCACGTTTTACGTTTTGTGCTTGATCAAATTCTTTTCTAAAAGTTTTGTATCTATTCAAACCACCTCCGTAATACGCTGAAAACATAACGGCTCGTTTTCCCTCGTCCGGAATGTTTGCATATTTAGGATAGCGCTTTTCAAAGCCTTCATACTTTTTACGCAACACTACAGTGTTAACGTCTTCTACCTCTGCATCTGTCAAAGAGAGAGGGTCTTTGGCGAGTGCGTTCTTTGCGGCCTGTCCTGTCTTATTGACATAAGGAGTAAACTTTGCAATGATATCCGAGCTAAGTCCCATACGTTCGAGATCAGTTACACTATGTTGACCAATATCAAAACCAATACCTATGGTAACGCCGCTCTTACTACGACCTTCAGGCACGTAACCGCTTGTTTTGTTATCTTCGAGAACTTCTAATAAATCACGTGAAGTTTGTTCAAAAGAAGTGCGTTCCGGCAGAGGAGTCGAGGGTTTCGCCGCAGTAGAGGCCGGGGGCAGAGGTGTGTCCGGCATAGAAGGCTGTGGGTTGACAAAACCCTCGGGCAAACTACCTGTGTTAATTGGGGGACGAAGGCCCAGTGAAAGAGGTGGAATGCGCGACAAATCTGTACCAGCAAACCCGCCTTGATTCATAGCTTGCCGACGATCTACCTCGGCTTTGCCCTGATCATTTATCTTTTCGAGGAAAGAGTACCCGATGCGCTGGGCTTCTTCGGGTTCGATGACGTACTCGCCTTTCGACAGCGCTACGTCCATCAGGCCGCCTTTGTTTGCTTTTATTGTAGCATTTTTATCTGAATTGTCAACCCCCTTGGGTAACATGCCTGCCTGTTGTAGTTTTTCTACGGTGGGGGCATTGAGAACAAAGGAGCCTTCACGCACCTGTGTCTTGACTGTATCGGCTACGGTATCGCCCTTGGCGTAGTTGTCAGGAGAGCCTTCGACGAAGCCCGTCTTCTGTACCTTGCCGCCTTCGCTCTTTTTTACAATCCCGCCCTTGCGGTATTGATCTACATCCATGCCGTCAAATAGTTCTTCACCGAGAACGCCACGCACAATCCGTGCAGCAGATGTCTCCATAAAGTCTTGCAGTGCAGCATAGTCCTTCTTGCTTAACTTCTTTACGCGACCTATGATGCGCTGCTGATACTTCTTCATTTCTTTAGACACAGAACAATCCTCCCTACAGCGTAGCAAACAGGCTCCCAGAACGCTCTTTCAATGCGTCCTACCGGATGTCGTTTGCCTTTCTTCTGCATCCAAATATCTGCGGTGCGACGACGGGCAATCCCCTCCAAGATGCCACGAACAAACTTGCGGGTCTTGGTAGTGCCACCATATCCGTATGTAACGAGGGGCTGGAAGATAGCGTGATATCCTGCCTGATACTCTGGAGCCATGTCACGACTGTGTGCCAACCAAATAGCTTGACGGAACGAGCCAAAGCCATAGGCTTGATTCATAGCTGTGCAGACAATCTTGCCGCCACCGCCGCCGCCGCCGCCATCGTCGTCGTCACTGTCATCAGACGGGGCAGGACTAGGTGAACTTCCCAAGCCGGGACGCTCGTTGAATGCGTCCACAGGCGCACCTGATCCTATGCTGTAAGAGGTGCCCGACGGCCTGTCGTCGTCATCACTGTCGTCTTGAGGTGGCGTGTATGTCACAAAGTCAGGCGGACGAGATGACGGGGGAGGAGGTGGCGGAGATGCGTCGGTCGCAGTAGTAACGGACGCTGTAGCAGAGGGATCGTTCAATGGATCAGGAACTTCAGCCCCCGCTGCACCCTCCATTCCTTGTATGATTGCATCAGTAAACGGATTGCCAGTAGTCGGTGCGGGTGCAGCGGGTGCAGACGGAGTTACTGGTGCAGCAGAAGGTGTGCCCCCGCCCTGTCCGACGTATGCGTCTGTGCGACCTGTGCCCGTGCGTCCTAGTGTGCCAGACACCAGCCCCGCTTCAAATCCTGCTGCTTCAGGATCAACTCCCGATAGGATTTTATCTACAACAGTGGCTGAAGCAGTGGGTGGTGGGGGGTCTGGATCATCTTTAGTTGGTAACTTCCCGCCCACTAATTCTGTTGTGGGATTCATTTCCAGCAGTTGATTTATGATCTGCTTGCGTTGATCGTGGGTCAGATTTGGAGGTAAAACGCCGGAAAGAACATATCCGCCGAAAGGTGAAGGGGATACACCGATTATTCTGCCGTTCAACATGCCAACAGCGTTGCCGACCTTACCCGCCTGTTGATTGCTTTCGATGCGTTGCAGATTTTTTAGAGATGCGGCAGCACCGAGTCCCATAAACGTGCTAAGACCCACAGGAGCCATGGCCGCACTTAATCCTCGTGGCGCACCAACAAACTGATCAGCAACGCTTTGACCTATGCCCGTTACGTTAAGAGACCCTCTGTATGCTCCCGGTCCGGTGGGATCATCATCCCGAGACGATCCATAACTTGCAGGATCGGTATAGTCTTGTGCCGGACGAAAACGATCACTGATATCCATGCGGGTGTCATCATACGCGCTAGGTCGAGCAACTTTCGGACGATCAACAGTAGGCTTAACACCGCCTGCTTTCTCTGCAAGGACAGAACCGATAAACTGGGATATAGCGCTAGTTGTCATCCTTCATCCTTATTGCGGCGTCATAGTCCGCCTTCAGCCCCTTGATCTGTTCCAGTGAAGTTATCTTCCCCTGCAGCCGGAACACTTCCAGTTCCGATTGTGCCGCCACCAACGCCCGAAGCGTCATCTGGATTTGCTCCCGGAGGTACTCCTCCAGACTGTCCCATGCCTCCTTGTTGGTCACCAGTTGGCTGACCTTGCTGGCTTGCTTCTTGTTGAGCATTGGCTAGTCCCTTCAACATCTCTGCGAATATCTGTGCCTCGCTAACATCATTGACGAGGCTGTCTGGATCAATGTCCTGTGCAATAGCAAGCTCTCGCATCAGGTTTGGAATCTTAATGAATGGTGCCAACATTGGGTTTGACACGGTCTGAAGCAACGTGGTGAGTCGTTGACTACGCACTTCCTTCTGCATGACGGCTGCTACACCGCGAGGCTTGATCTCTAGGTCGCCCTCGATTGTGGGCGCGTCTGTGTTGAACTGCATGTTCCACTGGAAGTATGCCTCGCCCAGCGGCTTCAGAAGCTGATCGTCAATGTTCTTGATGACCGTTTTGAGAGACAGACTTGCACCGCCAAGCAGCATAGATAGACCGGATGCTGTGCGACCCGTACCCGTCACGCCTGTCTGTCCGTGCATGATGGACGGTAGACCTGTCTCTTCGTCCGCAAGTTGACGACTGATCTGATACATCTGTATGTTTTCGGGCGCTGTGTTGGGGAACTTGAGGCCGTTGATTGCTGTGCCCGTAACACCCGACTGACGACGGAATATCTTGCCCGGGAAGATGTCCATGTTCTGTCCCGGCACGAGACTTGCTTCGTCCACGTCGAACACCAGATTGCCAGCAAGAGCAAGGTTGTCGATTGCCATACGAACGTGACCGTTCATCAGCATCTGTGCGTCTTCCATGTTCTCCGCTACGCCAACGCCCCAAATCTGATAGGGGTTGATCTCGTACGGGAATACCTGATAAGGAATACGCGCTGGTGTAAACGGATTCAGAACGCAGCGCAGCACCATCGTGCCACACACCCACACGTTGACCTGCACTTGATCGAACTCGTTCATCTGTTCTGCAACGTCAAGTCCAGACTCTTCAGCCATCTTGCCGTCAAGAACACCCCAGTATTCTAGAACCTCAAAACGATTGTTCTGATAGTACGGTTCGGTCTCGTCTTCGCGAATGGTGTCTTCGTAATACTTGTCTTCGTAGTTTGGTCCCTTTGCAAGACACTCCTCGATTGCATCCTTGTAAAAGAAGGGTTGTGCAATCAGACTACGGAACTGCGAACGATTCATGCGGTGACGTTGGATTACGTATTCGCAATCGTCTATCGTAGTAGCGGAGGGATCAGGATGAAAGTCCCACGTAGAAACATACTCAATACGCGGAACAATCTTTTCATACGGAGAATATACGCGACCCTCTGGTCCGTTCTCCCATCTGTGGATTCGCTTGTAGTGGTTGAACGGGCCTTTTACAACACCAGTTCCCAAAAGTGCTGATTCAAAGATAGAAGATCGAAGAACATTAACAGCGCTTGTGTCAAGGAGTTGGTCATGGATTTGTTTCTCCATATTTAGTGCAGCCTTTTGGGCTGGACTGATTTGGGGTTCACCAGCAAGGGATGGACCCGGTTGAATAGGAGCGTTGCCGTAACGGCCCTGTAAGCCCCCTAGAAAGTCCATAGACGGTGTTGCTTGGGTGGCCCCAAAGGGCATCTCTCTACCGTCCCCAGCGAAGCCGTACGGGTCTTCTATGATATCATCCAGCGGAGTCTGCATGTGTGCAAACTCTGCGATACCCTCTGGCACCGGAGTCGGCTCGACAACCATCGGAAATTTCTTGTTGGCAAACAGAATATCAACGATCTGGCCGTATGCTGCAAGCACTTTTGTTTTGGTGATCTTGATGAACACCTTGGATCGTTCGGAGTCACGATACTGTGTGGTGGAATCGTAGATGCCACGGAAGTTCTTGTACGACTGCAGCCACCGCTGTTCGTACGAGAAACGTCCGTTTTCCGAGTCTTCAAATTTGCGCTTCACATACGCCGCTAGGCCCGGGAGTTGTTCCTCCGGGTCCATGAGCGGAACTGCTGTATCGTCAGCCGGTTCCAGAAAGTTGTCAGCCATATCGACTTACCTCTTAGTAGTCGCGTTCTTCAGCCATCTTCATTAGCGAAGGATCGACTGCACCCTTGGTCATCTGCTTCGGCATGTCTTCGGTCAGAACACCAGTCTGAGCGCGAGTGTCGAATTCCAGACCTTCACGGTACAGTTTGTCTGCGCCCATCTGATCGTCTACGGACACTTTGTCCGCGTTCATAATGTACGCTTCACCCATGTTTAGATTTTGCATTATTGTCTCCCTAAAGAGTTTGTGGTTGTACGTCCAGCATGGACGTGGTTTCACCGCGAAGAGCGCGGCCTCGGGCCTCTCGAACCTTAGATGGGGCATTTCCTGCCTCTAGCATACCACGCGGTTGTGGCGGCAAACCCGTATCCGGATCGAGATTTCCAAATTCATCTCTTGACTGTCGTGCTTCTCTCGACTCGCGTGCTTCCCGTAGCATGGACGGCTCTACGTACTCTATGTCTTTACCGCGTCGTTCCATGATTGCGCTGGGAGCGCCTGTAAAAAATTCAGCAGCGGCTCCTGCCAGTTTCCCCACAGTGGGAGGAAGTCCGAATCTTTCAGCCTGTGCAGCCCCGTATTGAGTTGCCAAGCTGTAAGAATCAGTGTCAGATACAAGGAACGGACCCTCTCCCTCTGGAAGCGGAGGTTGCTGACTTCTCTCAAATAGGCCAAAGCCAAGTTCAGCCGCTCCTCCGACCATGGGGATTTTTGACAGAGCTTCGGCGGTGCCTGCTGCCACGAGAGGCGCAGCAGCCATTGCAGACTCCAGCACGTCACCACCTTTTCCCTTCGCCATATTAGTGATGAAATCGATTGCGCTGTTGCCCTTCTTTACATCAGAGTCAAACTTTGCATCTCTTCCTGCACCTAGTAACTTTTCTTCTGCTGCAGCAACATCCTCTGCTTTCTCGGCCCTACGCAAGATAGTCTCATCTGCTTGCTCTCCCGCCTGTTGTCCTGCAAGTCGTGCTTCTTGTGCGCGTTGCTCTGACTTTGCTGCAGATTCAGCCTGTGATGCAGCGACCTGTGCTGCAGATGCGGGGGTAGTATCAACTAACGCTCCGACATCTGTCCTCTTTAGAGCAAGATCAGGATACTGAGCATTAAACTCGTCTGGTAAATCTAGTCCAAGATAGGTGCCAAGCCCTTTTGCATCAACCGTTCCAGTTGCATCAGCCATCAGCTTTTCAAAGTTAAGAAGAGCTAGTCGTCGAGCTTCAATAGACTCTACATTCTCAACGTCGGTGTAGAAGCCAGTCATAACCCTGTCGATTTTATCATCGAGGCCGGACTCTCCGTGACTGATAATCTCCGACGCAGCTTGGGGATCACCTAGCTGATTAGCGATAGCCGAAGCAGTAATCTTTCGACCTGCGGTATATCCACGGGGTGCCGTTTTTAACTTTGCAAGTGTCTTTGCGTCAATCTTAGAGTACAGATGTGTGTTTAATTGTTTTGCAACAATCTTTGTGTCTAGGTCGGGAAACAACTCGCCGTCAATTGCGTTGTCGTATCTGCGGTTGAGAATTTCACGTAGGACAGGACCAACCTGTCGATCCGGTCCCTTACCTTTTCTACCACTTCCCCCAAGTTCAGGATCGGGAGAAACAATTGTTCCTGTCTCCCTGTCGTAGTATGGTCGTGCCGGACTTAGTTCTTCTGCTTGTTCTACTGTTGTCACCATGCCCGTGAGGTCAGTGCCTCGCAAACCGAGCAAACTAGCCACTGCTGCATCTCTCATGGTCTGCGCGGGAATGACAGTGCCATCTTTAAGTGTTACGCTGGTTATATCGCTAACACCAGACAACATGTTTTGCAAAACCTCAATCGGAATTGCACCTTTTGCTAATTTTTTAGAACCGGGTTTTGTTCTCTTTACATCGCCCTCAACAACTGCTTTGGTATCATTGATTGCAGGGCGAACAAAGTTATCGCGTATGTTTGCCGAAAAATCAGATGCTCGGGAGCGTGTTTCAAGATCGGAAAACGAAGAATCAAGTGCAATACCGTAACGATCAACGCTGCCAATTATGCTTGCTGTTCCGTCTATGTTACGTGCTACTTTTGTAGGATTTGGAAATGCTTTGGATAACGCAGTTGCGAATTTTCGAGAAGCTTCGTTTGTATTTTTTTCGCCCAACAGATATGGATCAATATTCAAACCGTTCTTATACATCCGTGCAATCATAGCATCACGAACGGTATGCGTGCCATCTGCAATCCTTGACTGAATATCTTCAATCGGGGGGATGTTGCCGTCAGGAAACAGTGCAGTCTGAATTTGATTCAGCTTGTTTACTTTTTCTTGTCTTCTTCTTTGTGCGGATGTGGTCATCAGTATCCAAAGGTCTCATCTTGGACTTGGTACACTTGACTCTTGATTGCACCAAGTTGTTTGTGTATTGATGTGTACCCGCTCATGCGTGTCATCAACATATATCGCAGAGCATCGTATGCGTGGTCTTCGGACTTTGTATCTACGTCTTCGCTGTTAGACTTGGAGAGTGGTATGCCAGCAAGTTGCTTGATTATGTTTTGGCAACTGGAGAAGATACGTAGTCGTGGCTCTTCTGTGTAGGGATCGTCAGCAAGACGGCGGTGTATTTCCATCTTGCCTTGGACACGGTTGCGATCAGAGGGTGTCCAACGAACACCGGCACGCATCATTGTTTCTGCAATCGATGGGCCGAATCCTGTCTTGTTCCAGCACGACGAGTCCAACACGGTGTAGTACGGTGTCGGATCAAGTTGTTCTGCTTCCATTATTTTATCAGCTAGTTGCTCTGCTGTCAAGTGTTTGACATATAACTCGCGATAAACCCAGATATTATTATCCCAGTCAATAGCCCCCCACAGAACGCACGAAGGACTTGCGTAGCCGTAGTCCGCCGCACGAATACGGGGCCAGTTGGTTGGAAGTTCAAAATGTTCGACCACATGTTTAGACCTCGAAAACTCGGGGAAGGCCGCTCCCTCCGCCACGTCCCAATCACCTTCGAGAAGCCGCTTTCGTTCGACTTCGGGGAGCGACCTCAACATGGCCTCGTATTGACCATCTGCCATGAGGTAGGGATTGTCGGTCAGCCGTGCCGGGACAAACTTACGAAAGAACAACGGCTGACCTGCCTTCTCGTGACCGTTGGGCCACAGAAAGGGTGTTTTTGTTTCTATATCGAAGGCAGGAAAAGGCTTGTTTGGTTCCACATCTTCAATGTATGTTTTCTTGACCCACCAACCACCCACTCCTCCGGGGTTGGCTGTGCAGCGCATGTACAGGTGTTGCTGGAGTTCAGGATCAGTAGTACGAAGGCGAGAACGCAAGTAATCCCAGACATAGGGTGTAGGATACTGGGTAATTTCATCTATGCCGATCCAGTTGAATGCCTGACCCTGAAAGCGGGTAACGTCCTTATCTTTGTCAAGATAGGTGAACCAGATCGTTGCACCAGAGGGGAACACCCATGTGGACTTCGATTCGCGGAACTTTGCTCCGGGAAAAGCTTTGGGGTACAGTTGGCGGGACTTGTCGATTAGTTCGGTAAGTTCATCCAGTGTGCGACGGAGAAGAAGGCCACGATGATTAGGATTGTGACAGTAACGTAGCGGATCAGCAAGAAGTGCAAAACTCTTTCCACCACCGGCAGCACCGCCGTAGAGTACGTCTCGCTCACCCGCCGATAGAAAGTCTGTTTGAGGTCCGTCATTCGGTTGGAAAACAACTTCACTTTCTCCAACAAGGTCCGACACTGCGTCTGGCAAAGCAGCCAAATCCCCAAGATCGATTGTGGCAGACTCGTTCCCAACCAGAGCTTTTTCAACTTTTGTTGTAGTTTGTTCAAGCTTTCGGGCATATCTGCGTCTATCCTCTGCGGCTTTGGTTGATTTCTCTGCACGCTTCTTGGCGGCGTTGACTCGTTTTGTAGCTGCACGACGGGCACGTTCCTTTGTAGACAGGTTGTACGTGGCCTTGGGTGCGTTTGGGTCTTTTTTAGGTCTACCGCGCCTCTTGGGGGCTTGTTCAGCCATCAATCACTACTTCATTCTTTGGGGGCAACAACACCACACCGTGTATTGCTTGTACATTGTGGTTGTGTGTCTCTTGTTTTGCAACTCCTACGCGGTTAAGCAACGATTCAGCGGCTCTTAGCCGTAATTCGTCACCTCGTTCGGGGGCGGGATTGTCAATTGTGGAGACTACACGGTTTGCTGCCTTTATTGCATTTACTGAAAGTATGCTTTTTGTGCGTTCAATGATCTCATCTGCCAATGTTTGCTTGAGCCACTGGGCAGAACCACGGGAATACCCCGCATCTACGGCAGCTTGGGTTACATTTCCACCGTTTTCAAACAAAAGTTCAAGAAACTGGCTCTGTTGAGGGGTCAATACCCGCTCTTTGTATTGTTTTGGAAGCAGATTCATTGTTTTTTATGTAAAAAAGAGGGTGTGGGCGTCTCAATCAGCCTTATTCACCGTGGTTACAGGCGTAATTGCACAGATTTGTGGGAATATACCGTGTATGAAACGGCCCACGATACAATATTAGAGCTAGTAACACTGATTGTCAACAGAAAAAACAAAATACTTGACAAACAGAACATCCGTATGTAGACTGGGTCTAGTACCCGCCGGGATATATCCCCTCAGTTCTACACTGGGGGTCATGCTGACATAGCATGCCGGGGCTGTATGACGGGTCATGCCCACTTATCCATACAAAAAACAAAAAAATACAAAAAATATGCCGGGGTTGCATACAAGTACTGGGTACCCCCGGGTGGCCCTACCGACCCCGGTCAGCCGATTTTCATCGGCAATGATAGCTCCTGAACCACCTGACAGATCATGCAGCAAGCCGGGGACCACCGGCCTATATTGTGGGTCATCCCGCGCGGATAAGACCTCGGCATTGACATTTTTTCCGGTATGG
>Ga0209348_1001436_pt1 | contig 11568 bp, 11 predicted proteins | sample ETNvirenome_2_30_FD_184065 | JGI IMG/M metagenome (GOLD analysis project Ga0209348, IMG submission 184065) | Marine viral communities from the Pacific Ocean - ETNP_2_30 (SPAdes) (version 2) | ecosystem: Environmental > Aquatic > Marine > Oceanic | place: Pacific Ocean | collected 2013-06-22 | reverse complement strand
GTGCGATTGATATTGATACGTATGATGTAGATCATCAATCATTAGTTAATAAATTAAAAGAAGCAAAAATAATTGGTTGGGTGGGTCGTAGTAAAAGCGGTGGTGCTCATATTTATTTTTTCTTTAAAGATGCGCTGAAAGCTGAGTTTGTGCAATCTAAACTCACTGAGTTAGCTGCATCATTAGGCCATGCTGAAGGTGAAATATTTCCAAAACAAACAACCATATTAGTTGACCGTGGGGATACTGGTAATGGTTTAAATATGCCGTATTTCAAAGGTGATTTAAGCACACGCTCTGTTTACGATTTTAAAGGCGAGCTTATGTCGCCAAAAGATTTTGTAAGTAAAGCTGCAAGATACTTAATAACACCTGAGGATTTTGAAAAGTACCGTATATCTAAACCAGAACCAAAGTTAAAAGATGGTCCACCATGTTTGAACGCACTTTGTGAGCAGGGGTTTGGTGAAGGCTCACGCAATAATGCTCTTTTCAATCTAGGTGTGTACGCACGGATGTTTGACTCTGATAATTGGGAAGCACTGGTGCAAAGATACAATGTAGATTATTTACATCCCCCACTTAGTCATACTGAAGTTGGAGCAGTAATCAAACAGCTACAACGTAAAGATTATTATTACAAATGCGAAGACCAACCCATCAAACCTTTTTGCAATAAGGATATATGTGTCACTCGTAAATTTGGTGTTGGTCCCGCTGGTGTACAAAACCAGATGTCTAGCCTTACTAAAATAGATGGTGACCCACCTATATGGATACTTGATGTAGATGGTCAGCGTGTAGAACTTAGCACGGATGGTTTGATTAGTCAGACAAGGTTTCAAAAAGATTGTGTGGCACAAATAAATAAATTACCGATAGCTGTTAGCCAAAGAGCATGGCAGACCAGAATACAGCTATTGTTAGATAACTTAACTATTGTAGAAGTGCCACCTGACGCTACAATAAAAGGTGAGTTTGAGGACTTACTATCACAGTTTTGTACAGATAGAGCTAAAGGTACAGAACGTGAAGATGTGTTACAAGGGGTTGCTGTATGGCTTGATGGAAAAGTATTTTTCCAAGTTAAAGATATTAAAAAGCATCTTACCGTAAATGACTTTAACCATTATACCTCAAACAAAATAACACTAAGACTCCAAGGGTTGGAAGCAGAAAAAATGTTTTGGCGTGTGAAAAATAAAGGTGTGCATGTATGGTCATTGCCACAGGATTATTTTGCAGATAGTCAAGAGCCATTGGAGTTACCAGATTTACCCGAGCAAGAAGAAATACTCTGATGAATGTAATACTCGGACCTCCAGGGACAGGTAAAACAACCTATCTATTAAACAAGGTCGAAGAGTATTTACAAAAGGGTATCCCACCAGATCGTATAGGTTATTTTGGTTTTACTCGCCGTGCGGCAAGTGAAGCTATTGATCGTGCTTGTGAAAAGTTTAAACTACATAGGCGTGATCTACCTTTTTTCCGTACCCTTCATAGCTTGGCATTTATGCAGATGGGTATCAATCATAACCAAATCATGACTGCTGATAAGTTCCCTGAGATTGGTGAGTGGCTAAAAATAGGTGGGTTTTTTAATTCAGGGCTAACAGACCAAGGTCCGTACAAAGATTTTGGTTATGGTGATAAATTTTTAGAGATAATAAATATATCTAGGATACTGCAACAGCCGTTACGCAAAGCCTACAATGAATCTACTGTGCCACTCAAAACAGATTGGGCAAGAGTTGATTATGTAGATAGGGGATTAAAAGCGTGGAAAGATAGATATCAATTATTTGATTATACTGATATGCTTGAGCAGTTCTGCTACAGAGAGTTAGCACCAAGATTAGAGGTAGTATTTATTGATGAGGCACAAGACTTATCACCATTACAATGGAAGATGGTGCATTTGTTAGAGGCCAATTCTAAAGAGATGTTCGTGGCTGGCGATGATGACCAAGCCATATTCCGTTATGCGGGAGCAGATGTAGATTACTTTATAGGACTCAAAGGTGCTGTAACTGTACTCGACCAAAGTTATAGGATTCCATCCCTCCATCACACACTTAGTCAAAAAGTTATCCAGCGCGTCGTCGACCGTAGACCCAAAGAGTTCAACCCTAGGAATGAGGTAGGTGCTGTCCATTGGCATAGGCACTCCGAGCAAGTTGATATGTCCAGTGGCGAGTGGCTCTTACTCAGCCGCACAACACGAGGTGCAAAGCAAATAGAAGAAGAGGTACGCCGACGAGGTCACCTGTATGTCTACAATGGCAGTAAATCTATTGATGGTAAAGTTCTTGAAGCAGTGCGGCTCTGGGAAAATATGCGTAATGGTAGTACACTCACAGCAGAACAAGTGCGTATCGTGTACAGCCAGATGTTATTAGGTAGCCAAGTAGAGTACGGACATAAGACATTTAATAAAGGACAATCAGACCAAAGATACAGTATGCAAGACCTACAAGATTTTTATGGTCTGCTACATACTTTGCCGTGGGATGAAGGATTAGGTAAGATATCTGAAACAGATAAGCGTTACATAAAGGCTTGTCTGCGTAAAGGAGAATCTTTAACAGAGGAACCTCGCATACGGATCTCTACCATTCATTCAGCTAAAGGCGCACAGGCAGATAATGTTATGCTTCTCACTGATACTATGCGTCGTTCCTATTCTATGTGGCGTAAGTTTGAGAACGAACATTTGGATGAAGCTCGCGTGTTTTATGTGGGTCTTACTCGCGCTTTACAACATCTTCATTTAATACACCCCATGCATAGTAGAGGTTATCAAATCCCAGCATAATTGTCATGTGGAGTTGTTTATGGTTGCGCTCCAAAACCCACACCTATTAAATATAAGCATAACCAAAACAGCCATAGAAGGGGCTTATTATTATGTCAGAAGTAAAATACCTTACCAAAGAGCAGTTCCAGCGGCTAAACAACCGCGCTATCAAGCGTAGTGCTAACCGCACGGTAAAGCCTAAGTTTATTGACAATTTGTCAGAGGGCTTAAAGTTTCCGATTATTGAAACACTGCTACATAATGATGTGGAGATGCGTTGCCACATCGCAACAAGTTCCGAGGGCAGCACTTGCTGGTTGGACATTACTTTGTCCGACTTTGATGTATTGCCTACGGTTGATACTAGTGCTTAACATCTTGTAGAAAGGAGATATATTATGGCACATATGGTAGAAACAATGGCTTATGCAGGACAGGTTCCTTGGCATGGGCTTGGTGAAAAAGTTGAGCATAATCTTACACCTGAAGAGATGCTCAAAGCCGCAGGGCTTGACTGGACAGTAAGTAAGCGTCCTGTTTACTATGCTGATAAACCCAATACATGGGATCTTAATGACCCACGCGGTGAAGCAGCTTTGCTTCGCGCTAATGAACATTATGTGGTTGTTCGTGATACAGATAACCGCGTATTATCTCACTGTGGTGAGGGGTTCATACCTTTCCAAAACCATGAAACAATGTCCTTCTTTAAAAAGTTTACTGAGGCAGGGCATATGGAGATGGATACTGCTGGTAGCCTAAGTGATGGCGAGCGTGTTTGGGGCTTGGCTAAAATCAAGAAAGGCTTCAAACTAGCTGGCGGTGATGATATAGAAGGTTACTTGCTTATGGCTAACAGTCACAAAGTTGGCACAGCTATGACAGTTATGTTCACACCTATCCGTGTCGTGTGTAATAACACAATAACCTTGGCTCTTAACCAAGAGGGCATGACTGGCAAGTTCCGTGTATTGCATCTGCAAATGTTTGATGAGGAAATTATGCAAGCCGCTGAAACTGCACTTGGTATCAGTGGTGAGCAAATGACTAAGTTCCAAGAACAGTCAGAGTTCCTTGCCAGTAAGCGAGCTACTAAAGAGCAGATAGATCAGTACATTGCTGAGTTATTCCAACCTAAACTTCTTATTGAACGTGCTAAGTCTAAAGAGTCTGACTTACCACCATTGCATGAGGAGTTTAGCAAAACATCACAGTCAATACTGGAGGCTATTGAAACATCTCCAGGACATGACCTTAAATCTGCTAAAGGCACTTGGTGGGGAGCACTCAATGGTGTGACATATGTTATGGATCACCAAAAGCGAGCCAAGACTCGCGACCACGCATTAAACTCTGCATGGTTTGGTTCAGCCGCTATTACTAAACGTAAGGCTATGACCAAGGCACTTGAGTATGCCGCATAAGATGTGGGGGTGGGCATAAGCTCACCTCTCACCCGATGCCCTGCTAAGAGAGAACTTTTAGTGGGGCATTGGAGTATTTAATGCTTGCTTGATTCCCTACATGTAGTTAGAGTTTTTATATTAGCCCCATAGAAAGGAGGCACTCATGGCAGCTATCAAAACTTATGCGGTGCTAGAAAATGATAATAACAGTAACCGTAACGATCCGTATTCTTACTTTGTCTTCAAATCCTTGCGTGAGTTGAAGGCGTGTAAAGAGCTAAATGAGCATAGTATTGTGTTTGCTGAAGTTCAACAATTACAGGATACCTACAGTGAAGAAGAGTTGCGGAGTGTGGTTGCCGCTACAGTTGGTGAGTGTGCCTTACCAAATTTTCCTAGCTTTCATAAAAACTTTGCGGAGTTTGTACATGAGCGAGCTAAAAAATATAAACCTGTTTTAAAGGAGAAACAAATGACTGCTGAGATAGTAGACATCACACCTGAAAAGCCAAAGCGTGTGACAAAATCTAAGTATAATCCAGAGGCTAAAATACTTTTGCCCACAGGATCAATGGGTATGTTTGTCAACCCATACCGTAAAAATAGTAATCGGTGGCATAATTTTGAAGCCTTAACCAGATCTGATACAGTGGGTGAAGCCCTTGCTGCTATGAAAAAGTTAAGTCCTGGAGGCAATAGTGTTGATATTCGCCTTGCTATTGAAAAAGGTGCTATCAAGCTAGGAGAATAATTATGGAGAACATAGAAAGGTTCTGCTACTGGATTAATGAGCGTCACGCTATTTATCAAAAAAGAGCCAAGGGGCTTCCTGCCCCTTGGACAGAGGATACTATCCTGCAACAATATAAATTCACAAACCCTTTCCGTGAGAATGATAGGGTCACTGTATGGATGCGGCAAAACTGGACAAAGCCAAATGATAACCGCCCACATGGTGAGATGATATTTAACTGTTGTATGTTTCGTATGGTCGGCACTAGCGAGTTTGCTGAAGCGCACGGTTGGGTAGAAGAGTTTAATCCTGAGCATACCAAGTCTTTGATTGAAGAAAGGTTGAAGCAGGGTTTACGGACTTTTACTGGTGCATATATAATCACTAACCAAGGACTCAAAGCACCTAAATCGGAGGTAGTTGTTGACCACTTCCTTTCGCCAATATGGGAGAACAGAGAAGCGTTGGCGCAGATTGCCGCCGACACGCAATCGCTGGAAGAAGTACACAAAGCGTTGGCGACGTATAAAGGATGGGGTGGGGGAGGTTTTATGTCATACGAGGTTGTTACCGACCTCAACTACACACCAGTCCTTACTAAAGCCGAAGATAAATACAAATGGGCAAACGCTGGTCCAGGAGCAAAGCGTGGCCTCAACAGGATCCACGATAGGCCGCTCACAAAAGCATTAGGTGCTTATCAAAGTAATAGGGAGATGCAAGATTTACTCGAAGATTCACACCGTTATCTTGGCAAACATATCCCGACTTTGGCAGTGGATATGCGCTGTATTGAACACAGCTTATGCGAGTGGGATAAATATGAGCGCGTTAGGCTTGGTCAAGGCACTCCGCGTAGTAAGTATAATGGACTACAGAGTTCAGTGCTGGAGGCTCCAGTTGGGACGGTGGCGTAATTATGTTGTGTCCAAAATGCAATGGCAAATCCGAGGTCGTAGACAGTCGTCCTTATCAAGGCACGATACGGAGGAAGAGGAACTGTCCGAAATGCAAATACAATTATCGGACATTGGAACTATTAGAGCCGCAAGAGCCGCCGAAACCGAAGCCAAAACCAAAACCCAAAAAACGAGTGTTGAAGCCAAGGACAAAAAATAATAAAGTGTGGGAGCAGTTAGAGGCTGTACGCACCCTCACAGATGAAGAGTTAGAGGAGGCTATTATGACAGGGCAAGTAAGGTTTGATGAGGATGAACTATGATACCGATATATATTCCAACTAGGGGCAGGATGAATAACCAAGTTACTTGGCAAAGCATTGGTCCGGAGGGCAGAGAGCATGCCGTTCTTGTATGCCCACAAGATGAAGTAAACTGGCATACAAAACAGGGTCGCTACTGTTTAAACCGTGGTGATATGAAAGGTATCAATAATGTAAGGCAGTTTATATTGGAACATGCCGTGGAGCAGAAGCATGATAAAATTATTATTTTGGATGATGATCTTATATTTGGGCGGCGTATGTCTGGGGATTCTCCCAGCCTGAGGAAAACAACACAGGAGGAGATGCATGAGTTATGGGAACGCATGGAGTGGTTGCTAAATAATTTTACTCATGCGGGACTTAGCCCACGGCAAATGAATGATAAACACTTCCCTGATACTGTCAAGTATGGTATGCGACAAAATGCTGTCCATGCTATCCGTCCTGAAATTATTCATGGGTTAGGCATACGTTACGATACTATGGAGCTTATGGAAGATTACTACGTTACACTTGAATTATTTAAACATGGTCATGGTAATGCTGTAATTGTTGATTGGACATGGGATCAGCGTGGTGCTTCTGGTGCGGCTGGTGGATGCAGTTCGTACCGCAATGCAGAGTTACAAGAACGTGCAAGCCTTGCCCTTGCTGAAAAGTTTCCAGATTATGTAAAAGCGGTACAGAAAGAAACTAAAACAGGTTGGGAAGGTATGAAAACACGCTGGGATGTTCGTGTGCAATGGCGAAAGGCCGCTAAAGATGGAAACTGTATCTAACTATTACCAAGACCCACCTAATTCTATACAGATAGAATTAACTGAGGGATGTAACCTTGCTTGTTCGTTTTGCGGCATACAGGCGATACGTGAGAACGATGCCGATGGTCCACTAAACATTCATGGTAAAGCCTCCGCTCCTTATTCGTACCTTACAATAGAAAGGGCTAGGGCTATCTGCAACCGTATTAAAGAAGCTGGATGGAACCCACGGTTAGAGTTTGCCATGCACGGTGAACCAACCATGCACCCTTTCTTTATTGATATGATACGTTTGTTTAGACAAGAGTTACCTAAAACACCTTTGATGATGACCAGTAATGGTGGTGGTTTATTAAGAGATACACAGAAGAGTGTAAATATGTTGATGGAAGCAGGGCTGAATGTTTTGTTCCTTGACAATTATGATCGTATAAAAATAGTAGATAAAATAAAGGAGAGATACAATGGTCCATATCCCGTATTTGAATATCCCGCTGAACGTAACGCCAACCCCCACCGACGAAGAAAGGTTACAGAACATCATATCGTTGTTGGACTTGATCTTACGCTCGCTACTAGCGGAACCCACGCACAAGTCAGTAACCACGCTGGTAACTCTTTCCCTCTAAACCATGAACAGGATGGTAAACGTTGTGCAAAACCCTTCCGTGAGATGTCTATACGTTGGGATGGTAATGTTGCCATATGCTGTAATGATTGGGTAGGATGGTATAAGTGTGGGAATGTAGTAGATACTCCCATGGAGGAGGTATGGCAGGGGAAGGCTTTTCATGCGGCACGACAAAAGTTGTATCAGGGGCAGCGTGACTTCGGTCCTTGCAATGGCTGCGACAATACCACTCTTCGTAATGGATTGTTACCTGACCGTATGGGACGTAAGGCGTTACCCGAGCCTACGGAGGAAACAAATACTGCAATCAAAGAAGCCTTGGGTGGAAGCACATACACAAAAAGGGTAAAGAAACATTATGACTTTATTTAAAGCCCCTACAGCCGTTAGAAGGTTGCTTTTGCTGGCATACTAGGGCAAGTTAAGTTCAGCCGCTCGAGCGGCTTTATAACCCCATAGAAAGGCGGTTCAATATGGCACTATTTGGTAAAGCACCTATGAGGGGTGTGCATACTTTCACAGTCACAAATGTAAGCGAAGCACTGTATGTTGTGAAGCAAGCATTAGAAGCAGATGGTGTGGAAGTAGAGACGCGTAATGGTAAAGCGATTGAGTTCCGTGAGCCATGCGCTATTGTCTATAATAGCCCACGCGAGCGTGTGCTGTTTTATCCTGAGCGTGATGCTAATCCTATATTTCATTTTATGGAAAGCCTGTGGATGTTAGCAGGGCGTAATGACCTTGCATGGATACAGCGTTATAATGCACGAATGAGTGAGTATAGTGATGATGGTAAAAAATTACAGGGAGCTTACGGATATCGTTGGCGTAATTATTTTTACCAAGACCAAATTGATATAATCATCCATAGATTGATGACGCATACAAATGATAGACGAGCAGTGCTTGCAATGTGGGATGCTGAAGAAGATTTACGCATGAGTAATAGCTGTAAAGATCATCCGTGCAATACTCATATCTACTTTAGTGTGCGTGATAATATACTTGATATGACAGTATGCAATCGCAGTAATGATATGATCTGGGGTGCATTAGGAGCTAATGCTGTCCATATGTCCATTCTTCAAGAGTATATAGCCTCACGTATCGGCGCGAGTGTTGGTATCTATACACAGTTTAGTAATAACCTCCACGCCTACACAGAAGTATTAAAAAAGCTAGATGGTATGCTGCCTGATTATGAGGCTTACAATACTCGCATGATCAGGCCAGATGCTCTTGTAAATAATATAGAATCATTTGATGAAGAGCTTAACTGGTTTATGGAAGATCCTGAAAAGCCAAGACCATATATTAACTCTACTTTTTCTGATTTGGCACAACCTATGCACAAAGTCTGGCAAGCATGGAAAGCTAAAGAATTAGCTTTAGCTTTTGACCATTGTGCAGACATAAAGCCTGACGATTGGCATTTAGCCACTTGGGAATGGCTTGAGCGTAGGAGAGAAAAATGGCAAGAGAAAGCCACGAACAATACATGAAACGCCGTATGCGTGAGTTAGATTGGGGAGAGTATGATATAATGGTAAAAGATAAAGAGACAGAACCTAAAGAACAAAGCCCTATCATAAAACAAGTTGGTAAGCTCACCGTATTAGATCATGTAAAGTTAGAAGAAGCTGAACAATCTTATGGTGATAGTTGGAAACAACGCGGTGGTGTTGGTGCATTTATGATGCTGGCTCGTAAATGGGATCGGCTTGAAAAACAAGTAACAGAATATAATTATGATGTATTCCAAGCGGCAGCTGAAGATATGCGTGAGGAAGGCATACTTGATGATATTTGTGATTTGCGTAGGTATTTGTTTTTAGTTGAAGCTGAAGTACGCATGAGACAAAATGGCAAACGAAAAGCTAGATAAAGAAGTATTGGCTGAGTGTGAGTGCGGAAGGGAGAGTAAGGTTATGACCTTCCGTGCTCTTAAAAATAAATGGCCTCATTGTTCTAAATGTAATCAACCTATGAAGATAAAGGTAAGAGATGCAGTTCCCCTTATTCACACCACCGACTGAGTGGGTTATGCCCGATGGTTATCCCGACCTGTCGGAAGCTAGGGAAGTATCTATTGATTTAGAAACATGTGACCCTAATCTCACATCTCGTGGTAGCGGATGGCCTCGTAAGGATGGCTATATTATTGGAGTGGCTGTAGCAGTAGATGGTGCGGCTTGGTATTTTCCTATACGACATGATAATGGTAGTAACCTTGACCCGAAACAAACTATGCGATGGTTATCTGACGTATGCTCTGTTGAGCGTGATTACATCATGCATAATGCTATGTATGATCTTGGATGGTTATGGGCTGAGGGTATAGAAGTAAAAGGCCGAGTAGTAGATACAATGATTGTAGCCGCACTACTTGATGAGAACAGATTTAGTTATGCACTCAATGCACTCGGTAGAGATTATCTCAATGAACGTAAGAGTGAGCGCGATTTGTATGAGGCAGCGCAATCATTCGGTGTAAATGCTAAGAGTGAAATGTACAAACTACCAGCGCATTTTGTCGGTGCATATGCAGAACAGGATGCGGCACTTACCCTGAAATTATGGCAGTTCTTCAAGGGTCTCATACTCAAAGAAGATGTAGCCGATATATTTGATTTAGAGTTAAATGTACTCAAAGTTGTATTTGATATGCGTAAGAAAGGTGTGCGTGTTGATTTAGGTAAAGCTGAAGAGTTAAAAGTATATCTGCAACAAGAAGAAGAAAAGGTGTTACATGATGCTGGCGGTCAGGATATTGATATATGGGCGGCGGCAAGTATCGCTAAAGCATTTGATGCACAAGGGCTACGATACCCTAAAACTCCTAAATCAGGACAGCCCAGCTTCACTAAAAACTTTCTAGCCAACCATGCCCATGCACTTCCTCAGGCTGTAGTTCGTGCTCGTGAGTTGAATAAAGCCAGAACTACCTTTATCGATACTATACTGAAACACCAATACGATGGTCGTATTCATGCCGAAGCACACAGCTTACGCAGTGATGATGGTGGCACGGTGACAGGTAGATTTAGTTACAGCAATCCTAATCTACAACAAGTGCCAGCACGAAATGCTGAGATAGGTCCAATGATACGCGGATTATTTTTACCTGAAGAGGGTGAGTTATGGGGTGCTTTTGATTATAGTAGCCAAGAACCACGGCTCGTTGTTCATTATGCTAGTCTACTAAAATTGACAGGCGCACAAGAGTTTGCTGACCAGTATAATGTAGATGCTAATACAGACTTCCATCAAATGGCTGCTGATATTGTAGGAGTACCACGCAAACAAGCTAAAGATATAAACCTAGGTCTGTTCTATGGGATGGGTAAGAATAAACTGGCTGAACAATTAGGATTAGAGTTTAGTGATGCAAAGGATTTATTTGCCGAGTATCACGGTAAAGTTCCTTTTGTCCAACAGCTTGCAGATTATGTAGTCAACCGTGCATCTAATAAAGGTGTGATACGCACCCTGCTTGGTAGGAAATGTAGGTTTAATAAGTGGGAACCAAATGCTTATGGGACAGCTAAACCCATGAGTTATGAAGATGCATATGCTGAACATGGTCCAGCCATCAAACGTTCCTTCACATATAAGGCACTTAATAGATTGATACAGGGTAGTGCTGCTGATCAGACTAAAGCTGCGATGGTAGCTTTGCATAAAGAAGGGATAGTACCACTCATACAGGTGCATGATGAATTAGATATATCGGTAGCTGAACCTGATGTTGGTTTGAAGATACAAGAGATAATGCAGGATTGTGTTGATATGCAGATACCAAGTGTAGTGGATGCAGAGTTTGGTCCGAGTTGGGGTGAAGCTAAAAAGACATTTAGTGATAAGCCGTGGTTAAGAGGGGTAAGCGATGGCGCAACGCCAATGCAAGATAATACCGAACATTAAAACTTTGACAACAGCGTGGGATGCACAATTTTTATTGCGATTCCACACAGTTGCCATGCAAGCAGAGAGACAGACAGTGGGAGCACAT
>Ga0209348_1001434_pt1 | contig 11574 bp, 10 predicted proteins | sample ETNvirenome_2_30_FD_184065 | JGI IMG/M metagenome (GOLD analysis project Ga0209348, IMG submission 184065) | Marine viral communities from the Pacific Ocean - ETNP_2_30 (SPAdes) (version 2) | ecosystem: Environmental > Aquatic > Marine > Oceanic | place: Pacific Ocean | collected 2013-06-22 | reverse complement strand
TTTCATCATCTTTGATTCGAGTGATGTCCTCGTCATCTGGAAAACGTTTTAGGTATTCCTCATATGTATGTGCAGCATGCCACTCTACTTTTTCATTTAGATCATAAGCAGATATAGGAAATAACCCATAATAAACCACCATAATCCAATAGTAGATAAGGACGAGGTGTCGGGCGAAAGCACGATCAATCCAATAATCATTGCCACCCCGACTTTCCATATATTCAAGATGTTCTGTTTCGTTAAGTGTTTGACCAAAATGCTCCTCCATTAGATAAATGTGTTCTGGTCCTCGTAACCCCATTGATTCTCTGAAATGTAAGACACTCAAAAAAGCAAAATAGGGTGCCCGAGCTATCTCCTCAAGCACCCAAAATCTTTGGAAGTCTCTATCTTTATACAAAAAATCAATAATGGCAACAGTTGTGTTTAATATTATTGTGTTTAGATCTGTCATTTATTAGATACGTTTTCTCTTTCTCCTAACCGTTAAAATGGATACAATTGCAGCAATAGCAAATGCTGTTGATCCAAGAGAAATAAGAAGTGTCGGGTCATACAGTACGTCTGGTTGGGGTTCCCATGTGCCAGGTAAAGTATAAACGGACGGGTGTGATGCAAAAAACATCGTTCTCCTTTTAAAGTCTACACTATATTATAGTTGATAGATTTTAAAGTTGCATGCTTGTTACGTTTTCTTAACAGAGAAATCCATGGCAAATCTTTTATGATCACAGATTATATCCTCTGCTGCATGCGGAGTTCTTGGATCGAAAATACAAAAATCGGTAGGGTTTAATTTATGTATGACACCACCATGCATAAATCCACCACCCATCGTGTTCGGATCCCAATCACTATTCAAGATACCCATAATTTTGATGGTATCCTGTCTATTAGCGTCATCTACATGTACGTTATCTTTTCTATGCTTATCTTTTATTGCCACACCTGCATAAAATATCTCAGGTATGAATAGTTCTCTATTACTTGCTTCCCATACTTGCAACAAAACAGAAGATGCAAGACCTGCTAGGAAAGCATCTTTGATCTTACCATCTTCTACAATGTCTAATTTTGCATGCTTCTTATCGAACGCTGCTCCCATAGGGAACTTCCAATGCCATGCTTCTCGTCTTGCTGCTGTTTCAAATATAAAATCTAATACAGATTGATGACATACATTACGAACTATTTTTACCATATTCATCAATTAAGGTGCGACGATACTCCCATGTTTGACCACTAGTGGATCCTTTACATGGATTTATACAAGTCTCATTACCATAAGAATTACATACTAGTCCTGCAAGATCATGAGGACAACCCTCCTTTCCTGTAGACCAATATAACTGTTCCCCGATCCATGTAGCACTACACTTAGGACAGACTTTCATTTAATTGTACAGACTTACAGTCTATTATATATCAACAATTCCAAGCACGCAAGCTTTTATTAATTCTTGAATCAGGATCTGATGCAGTTTTCTTAGAAGTTAACTTTGCTTTCATTCCTTTCATTCTAGCGCAGAAGGATGCCCTGCGGGGGTTTCCAACTTTTTTGCTAGGTGCTTTAAGGTCAGATCCAGGATTTTCGCGTTCGTAACTTTTTCTGCCTTTTTCGTTAAGTCCGCCTGACTGGTTTTTTCCTGCTTTCCTTGTCCATGCTGCTGCTTTTTCTCTGACATACTCCAAGTCTTCCTTTTTTACACAGCGGTTGTACGTTTTGCCGAATAATTTTTGGGTTCCCTTTTTCTCATAACCAGGCCAGCACTTTTTCGCTTCACTAACTCCTTTGGTTTTTACACCACGCTTTTCTTTATGTGCTTTGTGTCTTGCATCCATTGCTACAAGTCTTTCAGCAGGGTCAGCAGCATTGCCACCTGTGCCTGTTGCTCTCATGTTTCTGATAGATGCTTTACCATAGTTAGAACGACCACGTTCCTGACTTAACCTTTGATTGTCACTATCCTTTTGTCTCTCATTAAGAGTTTCTTCATGAGTAAACTTCATACCCTTAGTCGCTTTGTCCTTAAGTGCTTGACGCTTCTTAGGATCCATGTTCTTTTCATAGTCTGCTAACCTCTTAGCATAACTAGGGTTATCCATTTTCTTGATAAGTGCTCTATCTTTCTTATCAGGTCCTGTGTATGGTCTATCAATCTCTTCATTCTTAGGACGACAGTCGTTTACCAACTTACCACCCTTCATTTTCATACCAACTTTTTTATGTGTCTTCCAACATTCTGATTGAAAATCTTGGAATCCCTTTACCTTCATATCAAATTCTTCTTTCTTACTTTTGTTCCCCCAATTTTTTGCACCAACTTTTCGGCATTTGACAAGTGCACCGCTTGCATAAGCACTTGGCCAAACTGAATAGCGAGATTTTACCTTATGGTAACATGCGTCTTTTTCGCCTTCGTGTATTTGTGTAGATTCTGTTTTCACGTTGATTGCTTTTCCTTTTCTGTTTGGATTAGGATCTTGCTTGTTTTTGCGACGAAAGGCAGCATCTTCCTCTTTTTTATTTAGGTTTCTTTTCATCTTACTGGAACCGCACTTGGGTTTGGTGGTTTGTCCAGGTTGTTTGGCACAGGGTTTACCTGCGTATTTACCACCGAGTTGAACCCAACCAGGCTTCCCATCAGAAGACTTACTCTTAGAAAACCAGTCGTGCAAAGAACTATCACCACTTTTGTTCTTTTCGATAATTTCATTAGTTGCCATAGTGCATTGCGGGTTTGTTAGTTTTACCTAGTTTACCTTTTCTGACCTTTGTGCCAGAAGTTTCACCCATACCAGATGGGTTTTTGCCTGGTTTTGCTTTACCTAAAGTCATAGACTTAGATGGTTTCTTAGACTCAGTATCATGTAGTCTAGCAGGTTTACCTGCCTTCTTAGTGATAACTGATTCTTGACCATGCTTACGTCCTAGACGACGCATAACTTTACCGAAACGTCTCTTTGACATTCCTTTTGCAGGAGTCGTTTGGTATGACACCTCACGTCCTGTTCCTTCACCTGAGGAATATTTATACTCCCCTACACCTTTTTTATAACCTATACCTTTCTTTTTAAGATCTTTTTCAAGTCCTTTACGTTTTTCTCGATTTGATTTTTCATCCGTGCCTCTGTCAGCAGAAATGTTTCCAGTAGTCTTTGACTTTGCTTTTGATAGCATCCTTGTAGTAGGATTACCTTCAACTAGTTTGATGAAATCTTGATAGTACATAACTTTCAATTGTTCTTTTTGTGCTAACTTATTAGCAGTAGCGTACATAACTTCTTTATCTCGATCTCCATAGAGTTTTTTAAAGCGATGACGATTTTTCTTCATCCCTTTAATTATTCTCTCTGCCTCTTGATTAACAGCGGGCATCTTAACCACCAACGACTTGAATTTCTTCTATGATTACTGCACTTGTTACTGCTGCAATCTTTATGCATCTTTTAACAATTGCTTGAGGACCTGAAAAGGCAAAAGTGTAATCTGCTGATGCACTTGATGAATCAATATCAGTGCTGATTTTGTTTCCCACAACAGCAGTAATCTTTTTACCTGCAGTTCCTGCAGAAAGGAAGTTACTATCAATAGCGGGTGATGTGCTATTATCTTCAACTGCAATAAAATCACCAGTTGAGAATGGATGTGCGTCACCTGTTGCATGTATATGGTGACCTAGGATATAATCAGCAGTAGAATCATCAACTGCTTTAACAATCTTTGCTTGACCAGGTTTACCACCTTTAAGAAGAATAAATTCATTCTGAACAAGTGTGATTGCAGGACCACCATTGAGTGATACAGTCGCTGCACCTGCAGTAGATCCAACTCTGTAATATCCTGTTTGGATAACTTGATATTCAGTTGCACCTGCTGCAACTGTATTAGTGCTTAGTACGTTTAGAACTGACATGTCGTGTCTTGTTATTTCGTGTCCTTTTTATTTATCTCTTTTTGCTGCTTTAACATTTTCTGTAACTCTGCAGTGCTACCAACAAACATAGTATTGTTTACTGTAGAGGGTGCGTTCTTTTTATCCTCAGCATCTAACTCTTTCATCTTCTTCTGAAGATCAATTAGTTTATCAGCAGTATCTGCTACATTCTTAATCGTTGTTGCAGCAACTTCATACGCACGAGGATGATCTGATGCTTGTGCTACTTCTAGTATACCATCTACTGCTTCTTGTCCTTTCATCACTAAACTATGCAATGCAGCACGAGATATCTCATAGTCTTGTTTGACATCTTGAGTCTCTGTTTTCTTTAGTGTTGGTTTTACTTTCTCAACATGCTTTTGAAGTTCAGATGGTTCTGTTCCAAAAGCATCATTGAGACCATCGAAAGGATTTGCCATTACGTTATAGTCTCGTCAGCACCACTTGTAGGATTACGTTTCTTATCATCGGTAAAGACTGCAGTGGTCTCTCCGAATCCGAAATCATCATCAGCGTCTGCTGAGAGAGGATTAGGAACAACAGTATACCTTACTTCTCTTGGTGCAGATGTAGTATTGGTATCTGTATAGTAATCTGTAATTGCCTTCTTGATAACTTTTGGTTCTGATACAGGACCGTATAGATAAGTTTTTGCAGTAAATTGTAAAGTATAAATGATTGCTCTTCTTGTAGTAAAGTTACCCTCATAGTCATCTTCATATTCAACGTCATTGAGGACTACAGGGATATCTCTGATCTCACTCATCTCAGGCAATAGTTTTACTGCCATGTTAAAATGAGGTTGGAATATTGGTAGAATCTGTTCTAAGATTTGTAAACCATCTTCTTGGTTTTTAGAGATGATTGATAGTTCAAAACTAAGATTGTAAGGAACAGGCATAAACACGTTCTTGTTCGTTGTAGAACTGCTTGCCATCTTAATTTTTTGTGTAGGTGCAAGTTTTCTTGCATTGTCATATGCTACACCATTAATCTCAAAAGAGATTCTAGGTAAAGTAAGTTGAACTCTTTTATTAGTAGGATCTGGAACTTGATCTAACCTTGCTAAGAATTTTTGTTTAGGACCGTACGCCAAAGGTACTTTCATAACTTCATCGTTACGACGTAATTCAATGTTATTGAATAACGTTCCGAAAGCAACGATAGTCTTCCTAAAAATTTCGTGATATGAATATGTGCCTAACATTAGATTGTAGTATCAGTTGTAGATCCAATTGAGCCGAATGGATTGGTTTCGGTAAAGTCAATAATATCGTTATCTAAAGTTTCAAAATCAGCATTCTGATCTATAGAATTAGCGGTATTAACATTATTTAGTGTATTATATGATGCAGAAGTCCAAGCAGCACTTGAGGTCTGTCCTGTAACCGTCTCAGGTATCGTAAAGACACCTGAACGATTAAAGACCTGTAACTGTCTAGTTGTGGAATCCCATGCTTTAACTTCAGCAGTCACGTTAGATGTGCCTCCTGCAACAATTTCACCAACTGTGAAATCACCAGAACCTCCAGTAGCAAAGTTAACTGTAATAGCATTAGCAAAGGCAGCTTCGATTGCATCGATCTCTGCGATACCTGTGTCGAGATCTTCGTCGCTGTATTCAAAGAGTTCACACTGACATTCCCAAACATATCCTTTTCCTAATTGATAAAATGGTTTTTCTGCTTCAACAAATTGTATTTCAAATAAATGTTTTGTTGTTGGAAAATATATTAAGTCCCCTTCGTTTGGTCTCCCTTCGACGTTAAGCGTGACACTATCGTCCACATGCTCTTTAAATTTCTCACGGGAGAATATAAAAGTTGTCTTGTCTTCGATACGGACTCCAAATTTGCTAAGTAACTCACCTTGTCCTTCCCATCCTTCAGCATTATTGACATATGCTCTAATCGGTTTCGCAGTATCGAATTGCGAATCCGAGTCCTCTCCAAAGACCGTATCTTTGTTGACAATCGTTCTCGGAACGTAGTAAATATCTTGCCCATAAATTTCAATGCTTTCAACTACTAGATTTTCAATAAATTTTTGTTCCTGTGCAGAACCGTTTGCTTTGAAGCGTCCTGCATTAGAATAATCCGATTGAACATAATCTTGTGCAGGAGAGTTGCGAAATACCATTAGAGATTACCCCACTAAGTCTAAAGGAGGAAGTTCATATGTATCACGAATTTTGTCTTCAAGGTCTTGCTTGAATTGACTTGCGTCCTCAAGAATTTGACGACCATTAAGTGTGACGCCACCCAACATTTGAATGCCATCATACTTACTTAGGTTTCTTCCCCATTGTTGTTGAAATAATGCTTCAACATAATCTTTTAACCAGTTATCATTATACATCGCTGTATAAGTTTCTGGATCTTGACGTACGAGAACTTCGACTAAAATTTTGTCTCCTGTTCCTAATGAATCCCAATCCATATCGAGATACAATCTACCTTGTTTCTCGTTATATCTTACTCTTCTACTTCTACTAGAGTTTGTTACAAAATCAAGTGTCTCAAGATATTGAGATGTCATGAAGTAATGAAGAATATGACCATGGGTCATAGCGTATATATCATTTAAAAATATTTGATACTTAATATTGAACATGTTACCAGGCACAATACTAGAGGCACCAATCTGTGTATATACCTGATTGACTCCTAAGATGCCAGGTGGTAATGAGACATAGTTATTGTTCTCATACCAATTGGTAGATCCTTGTTGAGTTGAACTTTTTGCTGCTGTTTTAATAGCATCTGTAACTTCAATAAACATGAAGGATTTATAACTACCTTCATAGTGAAACTCTTGATAGAAATCAATCGCTTCTTCTATCAAATCATCTAATTGCTCAGTAGCAACGTTGATGTCTATAGTAGGGAATCCTAAACGACGGAGAGCATAGTCTCGTAGTTCAGTTTTATTTGCGGGTCTAGTGGCAGACATAACTTATTAACTGAATGAGGAGATAGTAAGTGTAGTAACATCATTAGCACTGACGACTTCTCCTTTCTTGAAGAATCCGTCAACGGTATTGACAGTGATCTGGTTAGTTCCCAGAGCAGTGATAACACCTGTGGTGCCAGAAGTAGCACCAGTAACTGTTGCTCCAACTTCCATTGTTGTGATGTCAGTCAGAGTTAGAGTTGCATTTGTTGCAACGGTAGCGACATTAACTGTTGCACCGTTTCCATGAATCGCAGATACTGGAACTGTAGCAGTGCTACCATGGATTGCTGTTACATCGAATGTAAGAGCAGCACCACCGCCACCACCAAGTTGAGCATCAGCAACTGTGACAGTTTCATTGGCGATAAATCCACTACCATCATCTGTTACGGTGATAGAAGCAGCACCATTTGAATCAACAACAATAGTGAATGTTGCGTTGGCACCAGATGCTTGAGTTCCATAATCAGATGTGCCTAGAGTATAAGTTCCTGCAGTTCTTGATGCATCAGCAGCACCAATGTTTCCTACTGTTGCGATACCAGATGCGTTAGCATTAGTAATTGTCAAGACTTCAGATGCAGCGTAACCAGATCCATCATCGTTGATTGCAACACCAGTGATACCACCACTAGCATTGACAGAAGTGATATTTAATGTTGCTCCAGATCCAGATGCGGACGCTGATGTTGCAATGGCAGTTCCTGTTGAATATCCAGATCCTGCAGCACTAATAGATCCAAGAGTCTTAACTCCAGTAGCATTAGCATTAGCAATAGTTATAGTATTACCCGCAGCGAATCCTGTTCCACCGTTATTAACTGTTACGTTAGTGATAGCACCTGCAGATGCAGTAATGTCAACAGTCGCAGAAGAACCGTCACCCCCAGTGACTGCAACTCCAGTAGCAGATGAATAACCTGTTCCACCTGATAATGTTGCTAAGTTCAATGTAAGAATCTTACCTGCGTTGGGGTTAGTCACTGTGACAGTATCAGTAATTAGATATCCAGAACCACCTGCATTGACTACAGCAGCAGTGATAGCACCATCAACAACAGTTGTGTTGACAGTTAGTCCAGATCCTGTTGCAGATCCAGATGTAGCAACTGCAGTTCCTGCAGTAAATCCACCGCCACCACCAACACTAACACCAGTGGTAACAACTGCGCCAGGTGTAGGATCACCAGACAAGTTAAGATTTAGAGTGGTGCTAGTTGCAAGGTTGTTGAGCATTCCTCTAAGTTGCTCAAAGGCATTATCAAGTTTTGCTTGAACTCTTGCTTCTGTATAGTATTGATTAGTTCCTTCAGAAAGATCGGAAGTAGACTTAGAAGAAAGATCGAGGTTTGAACCAGTTGCAGCAGCAACTTTCAAGTCTGCTCTAGCATCAGCACGAGTGTTTGTAAAGTAAAGGTTAGATCCTTCTGTAATGTTGCCAGTATTAAACTCACTAAAGTCAACTGCTAAAGTTAGAGTTCCTGCAGCGTCGTCATATGTCTTGCTTACACCAGTTCCTGCAACAGTTAGAGCATTGACTCTATCATCAACACGTTCGTTAGTAAGGAATAGGTTTGTAGAACCTTCAGTAATATTATCAGTGTTAATATCAGACTGAGTAACAGAAAGTCCACCACTACCAGACAACTCGATACCTGTTCCGTAAGTAAAGTGTGTCCTTGTTCGTGCAGCAGTGGTGAACAGATTAGTTGATCCTTCAGTTACGTTGTCAGTATTAATATCAGACTGAGTGACTGATAAAGTTCCAGAACTATGTGTGATACCAGTTCCATATGTGAAATGAGTTCTAGTTCTAGCAGCAGTTGTGAATAGATTTGTTGATCCCTCTGTTACATTATCAGTATTGATATCTGCCTGAGTTACAGTAAGTGTATATGTATTTGCAGCATCATCGTAAACCTTAGTAATACCAGTTCCTGCAGTAATAAGAGCATTGACTCTATCGTCAACTCTTTCGTTAGTGAAGTAAAGGTTAGATCCTTCAGCAAGATCACCAGTATCATGATTGGAAATATCAGATACCTGACCAGTAACATTACCAGTTACATTACCTGTGACATTACCAGTTAAGGCAGCAGTAATAGTTCCTGCAGCAAAGTTACCAGATCCGTCTCTTAGGACGAGGTTGTTTGCAGAATTAGAAGATGCACTAGCAACGTTAATTGTAGTATTACCAGAAACGCCATCAGCGTTAGTAAGAGTGATTCCAGACGATGCGGTGACTTGGAGAGTTCTTTGGGCATAAGTGTTAGCAGCAGTTCGTACGACATAACCAGTTCCACTCATCGCTGCTAGAGCAGTGATGTCTGCATCAACATAAGTTGTTGTAAGTGTTTCATTTTCACTTCCATCGATGACTACAGAACCAGATACAACACCGCTAATGGTGAGTGTTCTAGCAGTCTTCCATGCGTCAGCAGTGGATGCGTTTCCTAAGAAACCTGCACCAGATCCTGCAGCACTAGCAGCAGTGATTTGATTGGCAGCAAAATCACCAGATGAATCACGAAGAACAACTGTGGATGCAGTTGCAGCAGTTGCGGTTGTAGCACCATCTAGTAAGTCTGCGTTAAGATTATTAATCTTATCTGTTGTTGGGATAACAAGAGCAGGACCTGAAGATACTTGTGAAATAATCTGACCATCTACAGTCAGTGTGCCATCAATGTTTGCATTAGCATCAACATCAAGAGATGTGCCCGCACCAGTAAGATTTAAACTACCTGCTCTTAGAGCACCATCTGTTCCTGAGAGAACTTCAGAAGTATTTGTTGCACTTGTTAAGAATTGGAATTGGGAGGATGATCTATCAAAACCGAAGAAACCGATTTTAGCAGAACCATCATAATAACGAAATTCAACACCGCGATCCTTTCCATCATTAGACGAGGGTGCTGTATCACCACCAACAGTAATAACAGGGTCATCGATTGTTGTGACCGTAGAATTGACAGTAGTTGTTGTTCCATTGACTGTAAGATTTCCTGTGACTGTGAGGTCAGATGATGCAGTTACGTCACCTGCAACATCTAATGTTCCTTGAATATCAGTGTTACCATTATCGGTATCGACTGTAAACTTGTTCGCTGCAGAAGCATTCTGCACCTTGAACATCTTATTATCTGCAGTGATAGTAACATCATCATGAGTTACTAAAGCACCAGATATATCAGCACTATTATTAAGATCAAGAGCACCAGTAAGTTCAGTGCCTCCATATACTCTTAGACCTTCACCAACAGCGAGGTTCTTACCGATACCTGCACCACCAGTTAGACGGAATGCACCATCAGCAGAGTAAGATCCAGTCAGAGTTTGCTGAGTGTTTCTAGTAATTGTAGTGACATTAGAAACACCTAATGTATTATTAATTTGAGTTGCATCACCAACTGTTACAGTTCCGATGATGTTTGTATTACCATTATCAGTATCTACAGTAAATTTATCAACACCAGAACCATTTTGAATAGCGAATTCTTTATTAGCATCATTAATTAATAAACCAGATGAAATTGTAACTGCTTCGTCTACGGTCAGTGTTCCATCAATAACTGTATTACCAGTTGCAACAGCGACGGTAAATTTATTTGTTCCAACATCAAAGTTTCCATCAATACCAGTGGCACCAGTGACATCTAGAGTTCCCGCTATTGCTGTATTACCAGTAGCATTAGCAACTGTAAACTTATCTGTTGTTCCGTTTCTAACTGCAAATGCTGCATCAACATCTACAGTTCCGTTGAATTCTGAATTACCAGTTACTGTTAACTGTGCACCAAGTGTTGTATTACTATCAACATTAAGAGTGCTATTTAATTCGGTGTGACCATCAGCAGTCAGCGTACCTTCAATATTAGTATTACCTGAGGAGGCAGTAACAAAGAATTTATCAGTAGTTCCTGATCTAACTGCAAAGTCACCGTCTTGATCAAAAGTTCCGTTAAAGTTTACATTATCATTAACAGTCAGTGTACCTTCAATAGTTGTATTACCAGTTGCACCAATAACACTGAATTTTTCTGTATCATTACTATTCAACTTACCAACTGAGAACCTCTCTCCCGACCCTGTAGCACCAACATACAGAGATTTCATGATACCTGCACCACCGTGTGCTTTTATCGTGGAGAAGTTATGAGATGCATAAGTTGGAGATGCCTGATAAGTGTCACCAAAACGACCTCTATATCTTACTCTCAACCAGTTCAATCTAGATTCAGTCTCTGTTGCACTATCCTTAACTTCGATAGGACCATTAACATGTAATGTGCCATCAATCAGACCAGATCCTGCCACATAGAAACCACCATCAAGTCTAAATGCACCATAATCATTTGATTGAATCTCCCAAGCACCAGTGGTTCCATTCTTAGCAGTAGTAATATCATTAGTGCTTTCAAAACGAACGTCACCTGCGACATTCAAAGTGCTGTTTGCATCGATAGCACCAGTATTTGTTAAGATACCACCAACTTCAATATTACCTGTAGTGGTATGAAGTTGTATTTTAGTTGTGCCACTACCATTATTCAATGATAATGTCTTAGAAGCACCTTGGAATACAATATTATCATCAAATCTAGATGTGCTATTAGCACGGAATGTGCCATCTACATCTAATAATCCACCAATATTAACATCATCTCCAATACCA
>Ga0209348_1001433_pt1 | contig 11582 bp, 15 predicted proteins | sample ETNvirenome_2_30_FD_184065 | JGI IMG/M metagenome (GOLD analysis project Ga0209348, IMG submission 184065) | Marine viral communities from the Pacific Ocean - ETNP_2_30 (SPAdes) (version 2) | ecosystem: Environmental > Aquatic > Marine > Oceanic | place: Pacific Ocean | collected 2013-06-22 | reverse complement strand
CCTTGACACCAGTTCTCGCAAAAAAAGCCCAGATTTCTCTGGGCAAAAAAAAGCCCGCATAAGCGGGCTAATGTTAATATGGTTTGAATGAACTATTAATCCAAACCTTTGTTATTTCTGGTTCATGTCTTTTAAAAAACCTAGGCTTAATTCCTTTACCTAAAGCGATACGCCATTTTGGTCGATTGCGTTTTAAACGTGTTGCTACTTTTGACAATTTCATTTTAAATCCTCTCAAAAAAAAGGTAGCGTGGATACTGTATCCACGCTACAAACATCAAGCAATTACTTATACATATTTACTGCTTTGGTAACAATCGCTTTTTCCTTTTGGGTTTTTGCTTTTTTCTCAAGCAAAGATTCCAAAGCGGCAAGAACTTTATCATCAAGAAAATCGCCGAGATGATTTTCATTTTGAATAAGCTCATCGATTGATATGGTAGTACCAACCTTTTTTGAGTCAGCCTTAGGCTTTGGGTCATGGAATGTAAACTTGCCTTCTTTATTGTTTACAATGTTAGCCATTTTTCCAACCTGCCTTAAGATATACTCAAAAGAAAGTTTGACGTTGCCTTCTAAAGCTCTCTCAAGCAATCCATACCTATTAGGGCAAGATAATTCCTTGTTAACCATGTCAAGGTTTCGTTCCTTCTTTTTAGCATGGCTCTTTTTCTTTTTTGTCGCTTTATCAACATACGACCAGTCAAGCTTGCCAAAAGAAAAACCAGCCTTAATGAGTGTTTGGCATATCTCATTAAGTTGGTCTTGCCTTGCGATAACTACATCACCAGCATTATCGGCAATTGCCTTATTCTGTAAACCATCGGACAAAGCAACACCAGCAGTAATTAATGCCTGTGAAACTTCTTGCTCAGATACTACGTTTTTCTTCGTTGTCATAATTGACTCTCCTAGAAATGGCTACGTCTAGCCGGTAAAAAGTAAATATAAAGACGTCTCTCTATGGTTTTATAATCTCATATATACGGCATAAGGTCTATAGATAACGCCATTAATTGGCGTGGATACTATGTCCACGCTATGTATGATATGATATATCATATCGTTATGAGATTGGCTATGGCGACCCCCCACCCCCCTGTGTGTGTCAGATGGGACCCGTGTGCCTATACTGTGTGTTTTGCTCGTTAGATTTGAAATTTTTTGAAAATGACCCACCCCCTATTGACTTTTTTTGAACCCCGTGGTAGGTTCAGAATCTAACAAGTACCCCCTAACGAAAAAAGGAGTCCCGTTTCCTCTCATGCCACTAACAATTACACCAGAAGTTGGTATACCACTACCGTTTGATGTAACACCAGAAGAGGTAAAGGATTTTAGAAAAAAGGCAAAAGCAGCCTTTAACACTATCAAATCTTTGCTAGATGCTGGCGCCCCGATGCCAGAACTAGATGAGAGTACGTCCACACAAGCACACGAACTGATGGCGACGGAAAAACTTCCGGTTGCTAAGACACCACCCGGTGCGATTATAAAGTTAGAAGCTTTGTTGACTCATTACGATCATGAGTTTTTAAATGCAAATAATAGATTGGCAAACTACGTAACCAATAGGTTACTGGAAGAAACCGAACATGAAGATGCACGGTACAGACTAAAGGCATTAGAGTTGCTAGGAAAACGCAGAGGTGTAAATTTATTCTCAGAGCAACACGATGTCACAATAAGACAAAAGCCAACAGAAGATATAGAAAACAGATTGAATCAGATATTAGGCAGGTATGTAACAGATGTAGAGACAGTGGAGGAGAACACTAACGAACTTATAGAGCATGAATCAGATTACTCCTCTACAGATTATCAAGAAGAATCCTCAACTACTAAGTAAATTACCCGCTGAAGTAAAAGCAGAGGTAGCAGACTACTTAGAGGAGCTTGCAGACAGAGAACGGTCTGAAAGAGCTAAAGGTTCTTTTATGGAATTTGTTGCACAAGTCTGGCCTAGTTTTATATATGGCGCACATCACAAAAGAATGGCTAATGCGTTTGAAGAGGTGATGAGTGGACAGTGTAAAAGGCTCATTGTAAATATGCCTCCACGGCATACAAAGAGTGAGTTTGCTAGTTATTTGTTGCCAGCATGGTTTTTAGGGAAGTATCCTGATAAAAAAGTAATCCAGACCTCGCATACAGCAGAGCTTGCGGTTGGTTTTGGTAGAAAGGTAAGAAATCTTGTCGATTCTGAAGCGTATAAAAACATATTTCCAGACGTTGGACTCCAAGCTGACTCAAAAGCGGCTGGGCGTTGGGCTACCAATAAAGGAGGGGACTACTTTGCTATCGGTGTTGGAGGCGCTGTTACGGGTAAAGGTGCGGATGTCCTCATTATTGACGACCCTCACTCGGAGCAAGAAGCCGCCCAAGCCGAAATAAACCCTGAAATCTACGACAAAACCTACGAATGGTACACATCTGGACCAAGACAGCGTTTGCAACCGGGCGGGGCAATCATAATTGTGATGACAAGATGGTCAAAAAGAGACTTGACAGGTCAGGTTATGCGTGCTGCAGCGCAAAGAGGCGGTGAAGATTGGAAAATTATAGAGTTTCCTGCGATTTTACCCAGTGGTAACCCACTTTGGCCCCAGTTTTGGCCTCTAATTGAGCTAAATGCACTAAAAGAAGAGCTACCAAACTCAAAATGGATGGCTCAGTACCAACAAAACCCTACATCTGAGGGTTCAGCCATTGTAAAACGAGAATGGTGGCAGATTTGGGAGAAAGAAGAGCCTCCCATGTGTGAATTTGTCTTACAATCTTGGGATACAGCGTTTGAAAAGAACAATCGAGCGGATTATTCTGCTTGTACCACGTGGGGAGTCTTTTACAAAGAAGATGATACGGGTGTATCTCAGGCTCAGATTATGTTACTCAATGCGTTTCGCAAAAGAATGGAGTTTCCAGAGCTAAAAAAAGTTGCTTTAGAAGAGTATACGGATTGGGAACCAGATTCTATAATAATAGAGAAGAAAGCATCGGGCGCTCCGCTAATATACGAGATGAGAGCTATGGGAGTGCCTGTACAAGAGTTTACCCCTAGTAAAGGGAACGACAAAATATCACGATTAAACGCAGTTTCAGACTTATTTGCTTCGGGCAGGGTGTGGATACCTAATACAAACTGGGCTGAAGAGGTTGTAGATGAAGTAGCAAGTTTTCCTGCAGGAGAGCATGATGACTATGTGGACTCTACTTCTTTAGCGATGATGAGATTTAGAAAAGGTGGGTTTATACGCACTCTTCTTGATGAAGAAGATGAAGCACCTATTTATAGAGGGCGAAGAGAGCCTTACTACTGAGGATAAGACATGGCAATTAATAATATGGAAAAACCAATGGAACCCACAGACTTGACTCAAGTCATGGGAGAGCCTGATATAGAAATAGAAATCGAGGACCCGGAAAAAGTTACAGTTGGTATCGGGGATATGGAGATAGTTATAGACCCAGATGCAGAAAGTTCTGATGATTTTAACGCTAATCTGGCTGAAGAGATAGGTGAAGAAGATTTACAGAATATATCTACGGATCTTCTCAGTGATTATGAAGATGACCTAGCAAGTAGAAAAGACTGGATGCAGACATATGTAGATGGACTTGATTTACTAGGCTTGAAACTAGAAGAAAGAACCGAACCTTGGCCCGGAGCTTGTGGTGTACATCACCCACTGTTGACAGAAGCGCTTGTAAAGTTTCAGTCAGAGACAATCATGGAGACTTTCCCTGCCAGAGGACCAGTCAAGACACAGATTATAGGTGAGCAAACAACAGAAAAGAAAGAGGCAGCAAACAGAGTAAAAGCCGATATGAACTATCAGCTTACTGAAAAGATGGTTGAGTATAGACCAGAACATGAAAGAATGTTGTGGGGTCTTGGTTTATCTGGTAATGCGTTTAAGAAAGTTTACTACGATCCTAGCTTGGAAAGACAGGTTTCTATCTTTATACCAGCAGAAGATATTGTTGTACCATACGGCGCATCGGACCTAGAGACAGCAGAGCGGGTAACTCACGTGATGCGTAAGACATCAAATGATTTAAAAAAATTACAGGTATCTGGCTTTTATAGAGACATTGAGTTAGAAGAACCATCAGGTTATTTAGATGAGGTAGAGAAAAAAATCGCAGAAAAAATGGGACTCTCTGCTTCTTATGATGACCGATACAAAATCTTAGAGATGCACGTAGATTTAGACTTGCCGGGATATGAAGACAAAGACAAAGATGGAAAGCCAACAGGCATAGCTCTACCATATGTTGTAACTCTTGAAAAAAGCACAGGAGAGGTTCTTGCAATACGTAGGAATTACCACCCTGATGATGACTTGAAACGAAAAAGAAATCATTTTGTACATTACGGTTATGTCCCCGGATTTGGTTTTTACTGCTTTGGTTTAATACATTTAGTAGGAGCTTTTGCTAAATCTGGCACTTCACTCATACGACAACTTGTTGATGCAGGTACGTTATCTAACTTACCCGGTGGATTTAAAACTAAGGGTTTACGAGTAAAAGGTGATGATACACCAATTAGCCCTGCAGAGTTTAGAGATGTGGACGTGCCGAGTGGTTCAATAAAAGACAATATTATGCCGCTCCCATATAAGGAGCCAAGTCAGGTGTTATACAGTTTGTTAGGCACAATAGTTGATGAGGGTAGAAGATTTGCTAGTGCAGCAGATTTGAAGATATCTGATATGTCAGCGCAAAGTCCTGTAGGCACTACGTTAGCCATATTAGAGAGAGCATTAAAAGTTATGTCTGCTGTACAGGCTAGAGTTCATTACTCTATGCGTCAGGAGTTTAAATTACTTAAAGATATAATTCGAGACTACACACCAGATAAATACAACTATAAACCTGAAACTGCTTCGCCTATGGTGAAAAAGTCAGACTATGACATGGTAGAGGTCTTACCTGTATCTGACCCTAATTCTTCTACAATGGCGCAGAAAGTGGTGCAGTATCAGGCGGTCATGCAAATGGCACAGGCTGCGCCGCAAATTTATGATTTACCTCGTCTCCATAGACAAATGTTAGATGTGTTAGGAATTAAAGATGCTGCAAAGCTTGTGCCTCTGGAAGAAGATCAAAAACCAAAAGATCCTTTGACAGAGAATATGAACGCATTGAAAGTCAAGCCTATGAAGGCATTTATGTATCAGGACCATGACGCACATATACTGTCACACATGAATTTTTTAAATGATCCTATCGTAGGACAACTTCTTGCTCAGAACCCTAAAGCCAAACTTATAGCAACAAATATACAGGCGCACGTGGCAGAGCATCTTGGGTTCAAATATAGTATGGATATTCAAAAACGAGTCGGCGCTCCTTTACCAAAACCAGACTCAGATTTACCAGAGGATATGGAATTAGAGGTATCACGACTTATAGCTCAAGCTTCCAGTCAATTGTCTCAAAACAATATGGCGCAGGTTGCTCAACAAAAAGCTCAACAAAAAGCGCAAGATCCTATTATCCAGATGCAGCAACAAGAGTTGGCCCTCAAAGCTCAAGATGCTATGCGTAAGGCTCAAAAAGATCAGGCAGATGTTGCTATCAAACAGGCTCAGATTGCTGTGGAGCAAGAAAGAATTGCTTCTCAGGAACGCCAAGCCCAGCTTAATACACTGGCAAAGGCAGCTACCGATGACGCTAAATTAGAGGAGAAACAATCCAGTCAGGTAGTGAAAGCATTAGTGGAAGAGCAAAAGATTGAGAATCAGGCTGATAATGCGATAGCACAGACAATACTACAACAGGCGATGAATCAGCCAGATGAGCAACCCACACAACAATCACCAACACCTACAGAGGAGCCTAAAGAATAAAATGAACTGTTGGCACTGTAAAACTATGCTGATATGGGGAGGAGATCATGACATAGGAGACGAAAATGAGGACTATAGTATGGTGACAAATTTATCGTGTCCTCATTGTGGTGTTTACGTGGAAGTATATTTGCCAAAAGATGAAGAGGAGGCGACTCATTAATGGACGAATTAGAGATAATAAAAGATAAATTAGAAAATGAGATAGATCATATTGGAGGTAATTTAGCTTACGGATCGGCTAAATCTTATGACGAGTATCAAAAGTTTTGTGGGATGGTTAAGGGCCTTGCCACCGCAATTAATCATATAGAAGGCCTACAAGAAGCAAAAGAAAAGGGTGAATACGAGGATGACAACTGAAAACGAAGAAAAAGCTAAACAACTACCAGAACCTTCTGGGTATCATATATTATGCACAATACCTGATGTTGAAGAGAAATACGATAGTGGTTTGTTAAAAGCTGATACTACGAAGCATTTTGAAGAAGTTCTTAGCACTGTATTTTTTGTGGTAAAACTTGGAGCTGATTGTTATCAAGACAAAGACAGGTTCCCAAGTGGTCCTTGGTGTAAGGAGGGTGATTTTATTTTAGCCCGACCAAATTCAGGAACTAGAGTAAAAATACATGGCAAAGAATTTCGATTAATTAACGACGACAGCGTGGAAGCAGTAGTTCAAGATCCACGAGGAATATCACGAGCATAGGAGATAAGAATGGCTGAAGAGCAAACTTTACCAAACGAAGAAGATGTAAAAAAGCAAGAGGCTACTTTAGAAGACAAAACCTCTGATGTTGAAATAGAAATACAAGATGATACTCCTGAAGAGGATCAGAATAGAAAAAATCTGCCTAAAGAGTTAGTTCAGAAATTAGAGTCTGATGAACTTGATGATTACGATGACAAAGTAAAAGACAAGATTTATCAGCTTAAAAAAGTCTGGCACGATGAGCGTCGTGAAAAAGAACGTATTCAACGAGAAAATGCAGAAGCTATAAAAGCAGCTCAAAAATTAAGAGAAGAAAATAAACAGTTAAAAGCTAACTCTGAAAATAATCAGACAGAATACTTGAAAGCTATTGAGTCTGCTGCTGATTATGAGTTGTTAGCTGCTAAACAAGCTTACAAAACAGCTCACGATGATGGTGACACTGACAAAATGACAGAGGCCCAACAAAAGATAAGTGAAGCTACTTTTAAGAAAGAAAAAGTAAATCAGTATAAAACCTCTTTACAGAATAAAGAAAATGATGTAAAAAAGGAAGATACAAAAGAAACACCTGCTGCTTTACCACCTGACGCAAAGGCTGTGGAATGGCAGAGGCAAAATAACTGGTTCGGTCAGGACGAAGAAATGACGAGCCTTGCGTTAGGTTTACATGAAAAGTTAGTAAGACAAAACGGTACAGCTTACGCCACGACGGACGAATACTACAAACAAATCGACGAAACCATGAGAAAACGGTTTCCAGAGCATTTCGATATTGAAGAAGTAGAAACGAAAGAACCTACCAAATCAAAACCTGCAGCAGTAGTTGCTCCAGTAACACGAACAACTTCCTCAAAGAAGATACGATTGACAACGTCACAAGTTAATTTAGCGAAAAAGTTGGGGTTGTCGCCAGAGCAATATGCTAAAGAAATGATTAAATTGGAGAATAGAAATGGCTGAAAACAGATTATCTCGTGAATTACAAAACAGAGCTTCAAAGGAAAGACCAAAAACTTGGACTCCTCCTTCTTCATTACCGGAGGTTAAACCACTCGCTGGGTGGAGATATCATTGGAAACGTATAGCTTTACTAAACGAACCTGATCCTAGAAACATATCTATGGCTCTTAGAGAGGGTTATGAAATGGTTAAAGCTGAAGAACAGCCTCACATACAAATAGTATCTGATGCTAATTCTAAGTATCCCGGTTGCATAGAAATAGGTGGCTTAGTTCTTTGTAAAATACCTGAAGAGCTTGTTGAACAACGTAATGAGTATTATTTAAACAAGGCTAATCAACAAATGGAGTCTGTGGATAATAATCTTATGAGACAAAGTGACCCAAGAGCGCCAATATTTAAAGAACATAAATCTTCGGTGTCTTTTGGTAAAGGTAAATAATTTTTAACTAGGAGATAAAAATGGCAGCTACTGCTTCCCCTTTTGGGTTGAAACCTACCAATATGATTGGTGGTGCGCCCTATAATGGCGGTGCTATTAGACACTATCATGTGAAAGCTAATAACTCTGCCGCAATTTTTAATGGCGATTTAGTTGTGTTAAGTGCCGCTGGTTTACCAGCCGCTGTATCTTCAACTCCCACTGCTAACGAACTTGCAGCTACATCTGCAAACGGAACGCCGGGAATTGTAGGAGTTATGGTTGGAGCTAGATACATTGATGACAATGGTGTTCAGCAATTTAGACAATTTCTTCCCGCCAATGCTACAACCTCAGGGTTTACAGAAATCAAAATAATGGTTAATGATGACCCAAGACAGTTGTTTAAAATTCAAGGTAACGCTGCGTTAGGAACATTTAACAGCGGTACAGGTGGATCTGGTTTTGCTGGCGCAATCGGTAAGAACTGTTCACTTGATTTTAGTACATCTGGTAGCACAAGCACAGGTAATTCAGGCGTAAGTCTTAAAATTGATACCAACGGTGGTACTTTAGCAGCAACTGAAACTCTTGCTATGAGAGTTATTGACGTTGTTGAAGGCACTGAAGGTGATAACTTCCCTGAGTTTATTGTTAAATTTAATGTTGGCGTACATGCGTATGACAACTCACTAGGCGTATAAGGAGATTTTTAAATGGCTATTTCAAGAGCGCAATTACTAAAAGAACTCCTTCCCGGCTTAAACGCTTTATTTGGTTTGGAGTATCAAAAATATGCTGATGAGCATAAAGAGTTTTATGAGCAAGAAACTTCCGAGCGTTCGTTTGAAGAGGAAACAAAGCTTTCTGGCTTTGGCGCAGCTCCAGTGAAAACTGAAGGTGCTTCTGTAGAATATGACAACGCACAAGAAGCTTTCACAGCTAGATACACTCATGAAACTGTGGCTATGGGTTTTGCTATAACAGAAGAGGCTTCTGAAGACAATCTTTACGATAGTCTGGGCGCTCGTTATACAAAAGCTTTGGCTCGTGCTATGGCATACACTAAGCAGGTAAAAGCTGCTGCAGTATTAAATAAAGGTTTTGCTGGGACAGGTAATCCTACTTATGGTGATGGTAAAACTTTGTTTGCAACTGACCACCCACTTGTTTCTGGTGGAACAAACAGCAATCGTTTTTCAACAGGTGTAGATTTGAACGAGACATCTTTAGAAGATGCAGTAATTCAGATTGCAGCTTGGACAGACGAGCGTGGTTTGTTAATTGCAGCTAAACCAAGAAAGTTAATTATTCCTCCTGCTCTTCAATTCGTGGCAACACGTATATTAGAAACTCAACAAAGAGTAGGAACAGCAGATAATGATATTAACGCATTAGTTAACAATGGATCTATTCCAGAAGGCTACACCGTTAATCATTATTTAACTGACACTAATGCTTTCTTTTTAACAACTGATGTACCTAATGGATTAAAGCATTTCGTTCGTGCGCCTATGGCGACTTCTATGGACGGAGACTTTGATACAGGTAACGTACGTTACAAGGCTCGTGAGCGTTATTCATTTGGCGTATCTGATCCTTTGGGAATGTTTGGTTCTCCGGGAGCTTCGTAAGAAGTTTTCATCTGAGGAAGGGGGCATTTGCTCCCTTTTTCTTTTATTGCATTTACGATTGTTTAATGTTATAAGAAATAAATATCTAGGGTTAATTGACACACTTAACTGACCTAGCAGACATAGTAGAGATAGTGTGTTTACGTGCTACTACACAGGAGATATAAATGGGTACAACTACCTTTTCTGGTCCAGTAAAGGCCGGAACAATCAAAGACACAACAGGCACAACTGTAGGAACTGACGTCAATAATGTTGGTTTTGTTTTAATGGCTCAGTCGGCGGTAATTGATATTACTGGTACAACTGCTACAACCACAGTTGGTGTTATTCCAGCAAATTCTAAAATTACAGAAGTAATGCTAAATATTGTGGAGGCTTCAAACTCTCCTTCAGCAGCCACGGTTTCTGTTGGATTTTCAGGGGCAACAACAGCTTTATTAAACGGGACAAACGCCAAAGCCGCAGCTTTAACATATAGCACAGGTATGGCTACTGCTTCTATTAATATAGGAACTGTTGATCGCACGGTAATCGCTACATTTAATCCAATAGCTACGGCAACTGGAACAGAGGGCATTGCTGACGTAACTGTTAAATACCTACAAGATACTAATTTAGACGTAACTGATTCTTAAAGGAGTAAGACATGAGTTTTGCATCTGACGTAAAAGCTCTTACTACAAAAGATACAGGTCAAAAGATTACTGGCAGAACTAGAATACAAGGTATTCAATATGTGCATAACTCTAGTGCTGATTTAACTCTTAGTAATGGAGCTACCTCTACAGGTACAACTTTATTACAGTTAACATCGCACAGCGCATTAGGCACAGAAGATGTTTTTATACCTGATAACGGTATATTGTTTGATTCTGGTATGCACTTAACAAATAGTAATACAGCGGCTATTACTAGTATCACCGTATTTTATGTAGGTGGCGGCGAGACCTAATAATGGTCGAAAAGAAAAAACGAAAAGGAATGGGGATTAAAACCTCTGTGAAGTCGGGTAATTTTCGCCCGACTAAACAAGGTGCGGGCATGACTAAAAAAGGTGTGGCTGCATATCGCAGAGCTAATCCCGGTTCTAAGTTAAAAACTGCTGTTACAGGTAAAGTTAAAAAAGGTTCTAAAGACGCAAAAAGACGTAAATCATTCTGCGCTCGTTCTGCAGGACAGATGAAAAAATTCCCCAAAGCAGCAAAAGATCCTAACAGTCGTTTACGACAAGCCAGAAGAAGGTGGAAGTGTTGATGGAAAAAGAAGACATTCAACGTATTTTTAGTAAAGATATAAATAGTAAAGTTGCTGTTCAAGGCAACGAAATAAAACATCTTCATTCTGATGTAGAAGATATGAAAAGAGATATAGAAGAGATTAAAAAATCTCTAGCTGATATACATAAAGTATTATCAGAAGCCAAGGGTGGTTGGAAAACATTGATGTGGGCAGCAGGTGCAGGAAGCGCTGTAACTGCTTTTATTATTACAATACAACAACTTTTTTGGGGAAAGTAATGAGAGCTAGTGATTACAAAGAATTTTCAGGTTTTAAAAGTAAAAGCACTAAAAAAGTAAAACCAAAAAAAGCATCTAAAGTAGTAACTCAAAAGATGTTAACAGATAAAGGTTTTTCTAATGATAAAGAAGGTCTTCGTGACTTCATGAATACATTTAAGTATGACGAAGATAAAGGTTATGTTAAAAGATCCAAAGCTTTAAAGCGTGTTGGTGAACCTGAAAAAAAGAGTTCTGGTAGAGATAGAACTCAAACAAAAGATATAGGTAAAAATGTAGGTTCTCCTTCCAAAGACAAAGGGTCTGTTGCTAGTGCGATTCCTTTCAAAGGCGAAGGGTCTGTTTATGGTGGAAGAACTAGAAATATCACCATGAATAAACCTAGAGATAGCGCTGTTGGGGTAAAAGGAGTAAAAACTGCAGATAGAGTTAGCGCACAATCTGGTCCCGGTATGACAGATCAAGAAAGAAAAG
>Ga0209348_1001432_pt1 | contig 11582 bp, 6 predicted proteins | sample ETNvirenome_2_30_FD_184065 | JGI IMG/M metagenome (GOLD analysis project Ga0209348, IMG submission 184065) | Marine viral communities from the Pacific Ocean - ETNP_2_30 (SPAdes) (version 2) | ecosystem: Environmental > Aquatic > Marine > Oceanic | place: Pacific Ocean | collected 2013-06-22 | reverse complement strand
TCTCGTTGATAGTTTCTTTTTCTTGACACTACTCTATACCTTTTGAGTATCCACCTGCTCTTGTGTATGTTAACACACTTTTTCTATTTGCAATATCGTTAACGTAAGAAACATGCACCCATCCAGAATTTGGCTCTTTACCATCCCAGCACTCTAATATCAACTGATCGAAATTTAAATTTTTCTCAATGTACTTTGCTAAATCATAGTTACTAACACCAAATATTTCTATATCTGCCGCTTCTCCATCACAATGCTGCGAGGTAGGTTTTGAGCCAATCGCTTCACATAAGGCAGGACTGCGATACCCAGAGTTAATCATAATTGGTTTACCAAAAGCAGATCTGACTCTTTCTAATACATTAAAACACAAAGATTCCATAGCTTTGATATGGATTTCGTTTGGACTGTTTTCTATACCTTTTCTTTCTGCTGTTTGTGATTTGGTAAATTCTGTTAATGAAAAATTATCTGATAGTTTCATCCTATGTTCCTTTGTTGTCTTTCTGCAATGATTCGATCATTGGGATTTAGTAGTGTAGCTAGTCTCGTATTTATATTTCTTGCCACAGACGATACTTGAGGTGCACTTGCCACAGGCGATGGAGGCACATTTGTTGTTACAGGTTCTGCTTTCTGAACAGGCTCTTGTGTTGTTAGTTCTGAAACTTCTTCTGTTTCTTCTGTTTCTTCTACAGGATCTAAAGATATGTTTAAAGATTGTTGAAACAAGTTTCTTATTTCATTAATTGGAAACTCATGATTGTTTCTTCTAGCTGTGATGATAGCATCACGACTTGGGAAAAAAGGTATATATCTATTGTTAATTATAGAACCAAGTTCTTTATTGCCGATATTTTCTTCTTTAAAAACTTTTAATATTTCTTGTCTTGAAGCTCCTAGCCTTTCTAAGTCTAGATAATCTTGTCTCATTTGCCTAAAAGCTCTAAGTCTTGCTTGGTTTGCTCTTTGATAAGCATCAATTAAAGCTTCTGGTGTTGTAACGGACTTATCTACTTCTCTATTAAATAAGGTAGCTGCTGTAGATCGTGAGGATTTAAATTCATTTGCTTTAAATCTACCTAATCTTTTTGTGTCATAAGATTGAGTGTTTAATCCAGTAACTGCTCTTAACAGTTCCCCTGATGTTGTGTACTCTCTTCCAGTGCTAGGTTCTTTTCCAAGATCTCCTACACCTCTAGCAAATCTACCAAACTCTAAATCATTAAAATTAGATCCTGTAGGAACTCTAAATGGTGATGCTCCTGGTGTGATTCCTTCTAACACATGCACAAAAGATTTAGCTAGTTGATCTCCAAAAGTTTCAACATCTTTATATACCTTTGCTCCTGATACTGTTTCTCCTCCACGACCATACATAGTTTTAGGTAACACATCATTTAGTCGTGCTGTGATGATTGATTCTGAAAGAAACGGTTCAAAGAAAGTAGAGATAGCTTCAAACCCAGCTATCCTTGCTCTTTCAACTGCACCCTTATCCAATTTACCTGTGTTATCTAAACTTCTAAGAAGACCTGTAAATGGTCTAATGAGTGTGTCATATGGATTGGTATGACTAAAATCAATAACTTCCATGTGACCATTTTTATCTTTACCAACAGGTAATAGTGTAGAAGCTCTTTGAAAAGGTGCGGACATATTTTGAATAGCTTGCATTGTCTCTTCGTCTGTTTCAGTGAGATTCATAGCCATCTCTCTTACAGCTATAGGTAAAGCTATAAAAGTTCCCAAAGAACCCATCAATCTTCTCATACCTATCTGTCTAACCTCTGGTATAGAACTACTTAATTCTTTCATAGCTGTGTCTAGTGTGTTGAAACCAGTTCTAATAATTTCAGCGGGGAAAGAAATAAAGTTACCAACGGGTAGTTTTCTTAAATTTTGTATAACTTCAGAAGTTAAGTCATAGTTTGGAACTAGATTTCTAACTCTATCTCCAGCAAAATCCTCCATCTTTTGACCTTGAAGCCAATCTTCATCAAACTCTTTTGCTAATCTTTTTGCTTCTTCTGCGTTGCCCTTGGCTTTTGCTAAATGCTTTGCTCTAGCTGTTCTTAACTTATTTAACTCAAATTCATAGTTATATATTTTCCATACGTCATCACCACCTTTGTACATGTTTTCAGCAAAAGTGGCTCCTTTCTTGATTCCTCTTTCAATACTTCCCGTAAACTTACCTGTTAAGTTTTGAGCTTTAATTCTTTTCAACAACACAGGATCAACTTTTGATCCGTACCTACTGACATCCGTTGCATCAGCAACCGGGGTTCGTGTATCGGCAAGATCTCTATCTGTTCTTAGCGTTCTCATATCAACGCCTTCTTCTTCGTAACCTATGCCTTTTCGAATATTTGATTGAAGTTCTCTAAGCTCTGCCTGACTACCTATTATACCTCTTCTTTGAAGATCAACTAAATATTCTAGATCATTTCCGTCATATCGTTGGAGAACATCCGCCATAACTTTTCCAAAAGATTCATTGATGTTTGCACCACGACCCACATTACCTTGTGCAACTGCAAACAAACTAGCAGAAACTACGTTTCTAACTTGTGTTATTGGAGATAAAATAGTTTTAGCATATTGAGAATATCCTTTTAATTTTAAAAAACCACCATATATTGCTCTAGCCACCCTAGCTGTGTCGTTCATGTCCCCCATGACAATGTGAGACATTGATTTCCACATAACAGAAGGCATGGCTATGCCGTGCATAGCACCATAAGGAGTTTCACCTATAGCCACTTCATCTATTTGATTTTTAACTAGACTAGATTTCCCCAATATATAAGACTGTGCTCCTTTAGGTGTTTTTATAAATCGTTGAGCTACACCTGCTCCTTCTGTGTTCTCAAAGATAGAAGCTTTACCTTTAGCTGCAATGTCTGCATCCACAACTTTTCTAAACTGAGTGTAAAAATTATCAACACCTTTAAACTGAGCCATTTGAGCTATTGTACTAACGTAGGCTTCTCTAGGATTTTTAATCTCACCATAAATAGCTTTTAATGTTGGAAGATCTATCTTTCTTTTGTTTAGAACACTCATGGGTATCTTTTGAAGAGGTGCTCTATAGGTGTTACCAATTCCTCTTAATGCAGCTTTTTGTTGAGATTTTCTGTTATCAAAAACAAGATCAATATATCTTCTAACCTGTGCTACAGTTGGTGCTACTTCTCCTTGATAATCAAAATCTTCTACAAGTTTTATATCTTTTGGATCGGGTTCTAAACCTTGTCTTGTTGCACTAGCTATTCTTTCTTGAGCTAAAACAGATCGTTCATTAAAAGTTTTAACCATATGTCCTCTCATATTGGTCATCACTTCTGGACTAATTCTTACAGGTTCTCCTCCTGTTGTATCCATACCTCTGGTAAACATATCTGTCACTTGTTTAACCATATCATCAGTTTTTTTGTAATTACTATCTTCTAAAATTCTATATCTTCTAACAAGAAAACCAGAAGTCGTGCCATCATCTTGCATGATACTTTTTTCAAGAGCATCAATAACATCATCTTTTATTAATACGTTTTGATTTCTCTGTTGTTCTAGCCATTGTTCTGCTTTGCTAAGACCAGAGTCAGGGTCTCCTCTAAATGATTTAGGTATTTTTTTCTTTATATCACCGATGGTAGGTAGATTTCTAACCGTGCTAGAGTTCAAAATATCTTTAGCAAGATTATCTTTTAGTCTTACCATTTCTTTCATAGGTTTTAATAGTTCTTTTGGTATTCCTATTTCAGCAAACCTAGCGTAGTCTGGTGTAACTAGATTAATATTCTTTGTTACAGCTTCATTACCATTAAAAAACTCATACATAGTATTTAGTATTTTTTTCTTCGTTAATTCTGTTTGCTCCAAATACTCTGGTTTTTTGAGTATTGTATCAATCTCTGTTTCCAAAGTTTTAAATTTACCTTCAGCTTCTTTTAAGAAAGATTCTATTAATGGATTTATTAAAGTAGACTCTTTTGCTATATCTATTCTTTCAAAAACAGGATCCACACCTTCTATATCGATAGATTTAGACTCTATCTTGTACATGTCTCGGATAAGGTTTCTTTCTTTTTCTACAAAAAACTGTTGCTGTTTATTTAAATCAGTAAATCTTGCTCCGTCTATTTCGGGATCTAGTTTGTTTTTCTTTTTCTCCAAGGCTTTCCATTCTTTAGTTTTCATGGCAGCCATAAGACCTTCGTCTTTTATATATTGATCTGCTTCATTAAAACTTTTGAATTGTAGTTCGGTTTCTGTTGGTTTGCCTTCAGCGTCTAATTTTGTTGTGTCATCTATTTTGAAAGACTCACCTAAGTTTTCTTTTCGTTTACTTTGTAGAAAAAAAACTTTTTCTTGTCCTTTTGTTTGTACTGTCAGTGCTCTTGGTAGATATCCTGCTGAAGTAAGCATTGTACTAGTTGTTGCTACAAACTTATCAAAACCTGATGGATCAGCATCAAAACTTTTTACTCTTTCTTGAGCTTCTTCTATTCTTCTTCCAACAGCACCAGTTATTTTGTTAACTGGAGCAGCGATTAATTCACCAGCACTGGTTTCTGTAAAAGGTATTTTAGCTGTTGCTGTTTTTGTAAAAGCAGTTCCAAGAGCACTCAAAGCAGGAGGCAAACCACCTGCTAGTAAACCACCTTCGACAAACATGGATAGTCTGTTAGATAGTCTTCTTGCAGCGTCCTCGGATCCTGATGCACCAACATCATACTTATCTGTCGTTGTTGGGCCAGATTCAAAAAAGTCACCAATGGACTGTGTACCGTCAGTCGTGACCACTGCATCTGCGAGACCTGCGGCAGCTATTTGTTGACTAGCCAAAGCAACTTTTTGTCCTTTTGTTAATTCAGTTTGTTTTTTGTATTTATTATACTTAGCGGCTTTACCTAAACCACCAACTTTTTTACCTCGACTAAACTGCGTAGCCATTTTACCAAACTTAGAAACTTTACTAACTGCTGATGCGGCGGCTAATCCAGGTACTCCAAACTGAACTATACCTTCAGCAAAAGTACCAGCCATACCTTCTGGATCTATACCTATAGACTCTTTGAATTCTTCTACTGTATCATGTACTGCTTTGGCATAAGATGTGTCGGCTCCTAGGTCTATGAGTTCTGCACCAAGTTCCACGACTCCTGTAGGTATGTTAATAAGACCTGATACTATACCTTCAGCAGTTTCTGCTAAAAAGCCTTCGTAAGTATCTGCTTCATTTTTCTTATCTTCAGCTTCTAATACTTCTTTATCAACTTCTTGTGTTGTTGAAGTGTCTTGCTGTTCTGTTGAAAGAGAATCTAAATATTTCTTAGCGGCTGTTGCTGCCTCTTCTGGAGTATCTGCTTCAACCTCTATTGTCTGACCATTAGGTAGTTGTACGCTTATAGCCATTATTCATCTCCAGGTTTAATTATCTTACCTGTTTTGTCTATTTTAATTGTTTGTGTTGATTGTTTTTTAAAATTATTTAACCAGTTCTGTTTTAAATCTTCTTCTCTTTTCTTCAATGAAAGATTTTCACCTGTTTGTGGATCTATTTGATCTTGTATATCTGGTTTTAAAGCACCAAATCTTTTAGCATACCCACCTTCTATCCACAACAGTGTTGCAGCTTTTGCCTGATCTGGACTATCGAATGTTACACCCATGTAAGTATTAGTTTTCATTGCAGTATCAACACTGTGCATTAGATCTGTCATCTTGCCTTGATATTTACCACTTAACCAAAGCTCATTTATCTTATTACCTAATGGTGTAAGTGTAACTCCACCTTCTCCTCTTTCAAAAGCTTCTCTGTCAAAGGTGGCATATTTGTCACCCATCGTTAAGATTTTAACGGCTTCGTCAGATATCAAGCCTTGAGATATTTTTGCGTTAAGATTCTTTTCAAATTGCTTTTTAGCTTCCTCTTTATACTTTTGATCAGAATTAAATTTTTGAACATTTAGAGCAAAAGTTTTTTCAGACAGTCCTATGTCTTTCATTGTTTTATACAAACTTAATTCATAAGTTGTAGCTCGATAAGCATCGTTTATCTTATCTCTTTCTCGTTGATAAGCTTGATTTGATTCAAACTGAGCTTGACTTTGTTCTGCTCTCATCAAGGCAGTTTGATATTGAAGATTTAATGTTCTTTCAGCAACTTCAGCAGATTTTTTATCACTTAAAAGTTTGTATTTTAAATTTACTAAAGTTTTATTATCTTCTCTTTCGTTTTCATTTATTTGATTTATATCTTTACCATAAGATTCAACACCAAATTGCAGACCTTTTGCGATGTTTGTTAGTGCGTTAGAACTTTCTCCTGCTGCTGTAGCTAGTCCAGCTTTTATCATACTCATCCAAAAAGCTGTGTGACGGTCTTTATCATATCGTGCATTGTCTTCAAGACCAGCAATCTTTCTAGCTTCTTTGTCCACATCTTCAAGAGTAATATTCTTACCCTTTTTCTTCATTATAGCATCTATTTTATCAATTCTTTTTGTAAAATCTGTTGCAACTTTGGGAGCTTCTTGTGGATTATTTATTTTTGCTTCAAGATTTTTTTGTTTGTTAGTTAGTTTCTTAAACTCTGCTTCAAAATCTGTTGTTGGAGCAACAAATGTATCTGGAACATTTTCTTGCTTAGAATCTTCTGCCTCTTTCTTCTTTACTTCATTACCTTTTTTATTAACTTCATTAATTTCATCAGCCATTGTGCTACCTTGAGTAACATCAGAAGGTATAAATTCATCAGAAGTAGTTTTTTCTGCTTTATCTTTTTCTTCAACTAATTTGTTTAAAAGATCAGGATCTCCTTCGATTTCTTTTTTTTGTTTCTCTGCCACTAACTTCTGAACAACAGGAGATTCTAATTTAGATTCAAAATATCCAGTGTTATCATTATAATTAAGGTCAGGATTGGTTATTAAAATATTTTTTATTCTACCTTTGTAAGGAGTTAAATTAGGATTATTATATCCTCCTACGGGTAGTCTACTATTTATTTCTGCTGCTTTTGTTTGAGCTTCTCTACTTTTTTGAGGTAAAACATTTTCTTTGTATTGTTCTAAAGCTGTCATTCTATTTTGAGCTTTACTATCTCTTGTTAGTCCCATTTGACTTATCAATCTGTCTAAGAAACTAGCACCACCGTCCTGATAACCTTTAACCTCACCACCATTAGCAAATCTTTGTTGCACTGCACCCATCAACTCTGGCGATGATGCAAGAATACCCATAGGCTGTCTGCTGTTATACATATTCATAACTTGTTGTGCGAACATTCTTCTTTTTAGTGGATCATCCATTAAGCTCTCCCTTGCCCAAACCTTCCTTGATTCATTAAACCAAAAGCACCGATACCTGCCTGTGCAAGACCGAGCAATTGTGAGCTTGTGCTAGGAGGTGGTGTTGTAGTTCTTGAAAAAGTTTGTTGTAGTGCTGGTACACCTCTAAATATATCAGACATGAATCCAATCTGTTGGAAAGGTAATGCTTGCTCTGCAAGTATGTTTGCTCTGTTGATATCTCTTTGTCTCTGTCCTTGTTGTTGTTGCAGACTACCAATACCTAAAAGTGTATTAACATCTTGAACACCCATCTGTTGTCCTAATTGTCCTAAACCAGCAGTTTGAACACCCAGACCTGCAACTGTTTGACCTAGCTGACCTGTAAGTTGTGCCTGTCTTAACTGTTGTTGTGCGGCTTGTTGTGCTAAGTTTTGTGCTTGTTGAAAACCAGCAGATCTTAATTGTGCACCAGTTCTTGCTTGTTGATCCATAACATCGGCAGCTATTTGTCCTTGTAATACTGCTTGTCTTGATCCACCAAACGCACCTGATCCAACAGCTTGTGCTTGTGCTTGCAACTGTTGTTGTGCACCTTTATCTGCAATATCTTGTTGAGTTGTTGCAATTACATCCTCTGTAAATGGATTCATAAACTGTTGATAACTAGTTGGATCTATTCCTGCCGCCGCAACTCTTTGTTGTGCAGTTCCTAATTGTCCTATCCCTTGACCAACAGCCTCTGCTCCTTGTTGTAGAAAAGGTGCGAAAGAACCAACTCCTGTTAACGCATTGGCTATTGCGGCTCTTTGTCCCTCTGATAATCCTTCTAGTTCTTGTCTAGCAAAAGGCATCTGTGAACCAGGTCCCGTTAATCCTTTTGCACTGGCGAATATATCTGCTAAAAACTCCTCTTGAAAAGGAGCTAGTCTTACTATCTGTTCTTGTGTTGCTGTAGCCATTATGCGGCTCCTTCTAATTGTGACATCATATCATACATTCTAGCAGCACCAATATTTCTATCACCACCACCTGCACCACGGACAGCTTTTGCAGTTAATACAAATTCACCGTCTGATAGTCTAGCAGGAACTGAATCGCTGGTTCCTGTACCGGGGCCTTTTACTTCTCCACCTGCGGCTGCTTCTAGTGGATCTATTGAAAATATACCCCTATTTCTGTTATCCTCAAAATATTTCTTGCGTTCTTCTTCATTATCTAAATTATACAGTTTATCTCCAATTCGTCCATACCCTAATCTTGTTTCACCTTTAGAGAAAGGACGCATTTTTTTCTCTTCTTGTTTTTCTTCCCCACCTAATGCTCCTAATAAACCCAATCCAGCACCACCTAATGCTATTTTACCAGCAGTGGATTCTGGAATCATGCTTTTTAAGAATGATCCAATGCCACCTGTGTCTGCTGTTTTTACAGATGCGATTGGATTACCTGTTATAGCACTAGTTGTTGACGGAGAGGCAAAAGGAGAACCAGAGGTATCAAAATTAAAACCTTTTCCGAAACCTTTACCACCCATTGCGTATGTCGTTGCTCCTGCAAGTGCTGCATTTTGTAAGGCTTCTTCTGCACTTCTACCTGCCGCAAGAGATCCTATACCAGATCCTATGGATGCACCTAATGGACCACCAAAATACATACCAATAGCACTACCAATCAATGGTGCGGCTTTTTTTAATGATTTAGTGATGTTTTTAAAAATGCCCATAGTTCATACTACCAATAATTTGTTGTTTCTACAATCCTATATTCTAGTTATCGCACTTGTTGTTACTCTTGTCTTCGATAATTCTTGAATACTAGCTACAACATGTAGTCTATTTGCAGTTGCAGCTTGTACTTTTAATATCTCTCCACTCTGTAATATCAAATCTTTTGAAAGTAATTCTATAGTTGTGTTAGCTCCTACGGCTTTGACTTTAAATAAACTAAATGTATCACTACCACTTACAAGTGTAACTGTTATCGTGTCTGCATTGCCACTATCTTCTGATACTAATATAGAGTTTACAACGGCTGCATTGAAATCGGCATCACTAGGAACTGTAAACAAAACTGTATCATTTGTTGTAGTTAAATCTACTTTTGCATTTGTTACACCTTGAATATATTGAGGAATACTGGTTATAAGCATTAACGTCTACCATCCTCTCTTATATCCACTCTAGGTGTGCCTAATTTATATTTTGTTCCCAGTGAAGTGGAATCAACTCTTAATGCAAAAGATCTACCTCGTAAACGATAATTTAACTTTTCTGTAAATTGTTCTACTGGACTGGTTGCAGTTCTTTGTGTAGTGGCTTGAGTTGTTTCGTTAAAGTTAGCACCAGGATTGTTTCTTGACTTCATTGTAAAAGCAACATCTGGATTAAGACTTGTTGATCCATTGAATGTAATGTCTGGTATAACTTGTTTTAAAAACAAGAACTTATCACCATCTCCTATATCAATGGCTGAAGATTCTATGAAGGATGTCATAGCAGATCCATCATCATCAAACCCTACCTCATGATTATAAAGATACTGATTGCCAGTAGCTTGTGGCAGATTTCTTATACCTCTGTCAATCCACGCATCTCTTGCTAGTGTTCCATAGTACCAAACTTTTTCTAAGTAATTGTAAGCAACATATTTATCTATCTGCGTACCAGCAGAAGATGGATAAAACCATAATAACTCACTAAATTCTGAATTAACACCTACATGAACTTTATCACGCTCTGCAAAATTAAAATCTAAAAATACCTTATCTTTTACTGTGCATGGTAGTTGTATTGTTTGACCACCAGAATAAACATAGAATGTATCCACACCCATCCAAAACACTGCATCTTCAACGGCAACAGCAGAAAAAGGACTCATGATAGTTATGTTCTTTGATAATTCTTGAAGACCAAACGTAAATGGTGGACCTATAAACTTCATAGCGTGTAGTGTTTTATTAGTGAAGACGAGTATCTGTTGTTTTGTTTCAACAGCTTGTACAAAGGTAGATCCACCACCTAACCTTAAATCACCTGCTGTATTTGTAGCAGTCGGAAAGAAATCTACTGGATTTTCTTGTGAAGAAAAACGTATTAACAATGGGTCTTGTACCCCATTGCCTTGTGTAGCAGACGAGTTTGCACCTAATCCATCACAACCAAACACAATAACATGTCGGTCTTGGTCTGATACAAGAACTTGTTTGGCTATTGTAGGCACACTTGTTTCTCCAGAATATGTGCTTGTAGCACTAAGTTCCACGGCTCTGTTACCTAAACCATTTGTTTTGTCCCAGTAAAATAATCCACCATCTCTTGGATTTATAATAATATCTTCACCAAAATTATCATGTGACCATAATCTAATCTGTGCACCAGGGGTCGTGACACTTGCTGCATTACCCCAACCAACAAAGTCATTAGCAGAATCTGCATTACCAGTTGCTAATCTCACGAGTGTATTATCTGCATGTGTCGCTGGTGTTGTTTGTAAACCTAAAGCAACAGTGCCACCATGTGTGTCTAATCCAGTAGCACCTCTTATAGAAGGACCTCCACCAGTTCCTAATGTATTAGAGCTTATTGTACCGACAGTTATTAGCTCTTCTTCTATTAATATTAAATCACCAGCCGTGATGCCTGTTGCACTGTCCACATCTATTGCAGTCTCACTTGCATCCAATGCTTCTGCTAGTTGTGTTGCCAAAGCACCAGATGTTGTACCACTCCACTGACCAGCACCCCAACCAGTTCCACCAACTGTGTTGTCTAATCCAACATTTATTTGATACTTACCTTGAACACTACCACCACCATTACCAGTATCAGATGAATTAGCTGTCACACTTGATGTTATTTCATAAGCATTAGAACTTATTAGTTTTGTTATCTGAAACTCTGCATTAAGTATTGTTGCTGTTATTAACCCACCTAAACTTGATGCACCAGAGAATGTTACGAAGTCTTTTTCATTTGCACCATGTGCTGGGTCTGTAACAGTTATTGTTGTAGATTCATTTGTAGCTGCAAACGTCACATCACCTGCACCAGTTGTTTGTCTTATGGGTGTGATGTCGTTGAAAGTCTGACCCTCTTCTATGTAGTATTTTAAATGTGTGCCAATACCCATGAAGTCAGAACCATCGAGAGCTACCCAGTTGTGTAGTCTTCTGGCACTGCCTAGATACTGGTTGGTACTATACTTCTCCCAACCACCAAACTTTTCTGGAAAACCAAACCTAAATCTTACTTTGTCTCCATCAACAAAACCACCTTCGTTACT
>Ga0209348_1001430_pt1 | contig 11608 bp, 13 predicted proteins | sample ETNvirenome_2_30_FD_184065 | JGI IMG/M metagenome (GOLD analysis project Ga0209348, IMG submission 184065) | Marine viral communities from the Pacific Ocean - ETNP_2_30 (SPAdes) (version 2) | ecosystem: Environmental > Aquatic > Marine > Oceanic | place: Pacific Ocean | collected 2013-06-22 | reverse complement strand
GGTGTTGGTAAATCTTTGTTTATGTGTCATGTCGCAAGCAGTGTGCTACTCCAAAACAAGAACGTATTATACATCACGCTTGAGATGGCTGAGGAGAAAATTGCTGAAAGAATTGATGCTAATCTTCTAAATGTTCCTATACAGGATATAAATGATTTACCTAAACCCATGTTTGAAAATAAGGTAACATCATTATCTAAAAAAACACAAGGAACTCTTATAATTAAAGAGTACCCTACAGCATCAGCACATAGTGGTCACTTTAAAGCATTACTCAATGAACTAGCATTGAAAAAATCCTTTAAACCTGATATAATATTCATAGATTACTTAAATATATGTGCATCTTCACGTTACAGAGCAGGTAGCAATGTCAATTCTTACTCCTATATTAAAGCGATTGCAGAAGAACTCCGTGGTCTTGCAGTTGAAACTAATGTACCTATCGTCTCCGCTACTCAGACGACTCGTTCTGGCTATGGCAGTAGTGATGTGGATCTTACTGATACAAGTGAGTCATTCGGTCTTCCTGCCACTGCTGATCTTATGTTCGCTCTTATTAGTACGGAGGATCTTGAGGGGTTAAATCAGATAATGGTGAAACAACTCAAGAATAGATACAATGATCCTACTATCTACAAGCGATTTGTGATAGGTATTGATCGTGCAAAGATGAGATTATATGACTGTGAACAGAAAGCACAAGATGATATTGTTGACAGCGGAAGCGAAGAAGAGTATAATAAAGAGGATAAAGTACCTAAAAAGTCTTTTGCTGAATTCAATTTTTAATTATGTCTGGAGATTACGAAACGCACAAAAACCAACAACCTCATGTGAGCTATGCAGGAAACAAAGTTGACTTGGATAAGTATGCTTTATTCGTGGATGGTGTCACATCCGATCCCAGTAAAGATTATCAATCTTTTCTTGAGAGTCTTAGTACCCTTGACGGAGAAGGTTCCAATATTCACAGGCTTCTTACTGCTGCTGTTGGGATTAGTGCTGAAGGTGGTGAGTTTATGGAGATCGTTAAAAAAATGGTTTTCCAAGGTAAACCTTGGAATCATGATAATCGTGAGCATCTTGTTATTGAGTTGGGCGATGTGATGTGGTATGTGATGCAAGCATGTGCAGCATTGAACGTAACTCTTGACGAAGTGATAGAGGGTAATGTAGAAAAATTAAAGAAAAGATATCCTGGTGGAGATTTTGATGTGCACTATTCAGAGAATCGTGCAGCAGATGACAGATAACAAATATAAAGTAATAGATAATTACTTAAGTCATGATGACTTTAATACATTAAAAGATATAATCTTTAATACAGAGTTTCCTTGGTTTCATAATGAGAATATTGTTAATGATGATGAATTGTTAAAAAATTCAAATGGTATACCTTTTTACTATCAGGTACATTTGATTTATCAAGATAATAAACCAAATTCAACTTTCTATGATAGTATCATGAAGTATTTTGATTTTGCCTTAAGTTTGTATCGAGTTAAAGTAAATTATTATCCAAATCAAGGTCAGTTTATAGAGCACTCATACCATGCTGATTTTGATTTTCCACATAGAGGTGCTCTTTTTAGTTTAAATACTTGTGATGGATATACCTTGATTGGAGATGATAAAGTTGATAGTGTAGAAAATAGAATGATATTTTTTGATCCGACTAAACCACACGCAAGTACGAATACAACAGATCAAGTGAGAAGGGTCAATATAAATTTTAACTACTTCTAATAAATAGTCAAAAAGATGGCAGGTCAAAAGGGTTTCATTTATGAGGCTGCGATACATACCAAATTAAAAAACAAGGGGTTAGTACCTCTTGGATTTAGACCTGCTGCATCAGATCCCAATAAACCTGATGGTAAATTTATCTATGATGGTGTGACTTATAATTTAGAAGTTAAATTAAATTTTGAAGAAACAGATTTTGGTCAGGGAACTTTAGATTACACTGATGGTGGATGGGTTCTTGGTGGTGTGCAGGAGTTTACAAAAGCAAATGTAAGGAGAAAAGGTTACGCAGCAGCAGAAAAAATGAGACAATTATTACGTGCTGTTGGAACAGAGGAATTTGCAAATAGTAAATGGGGATATAAGAAAGCACCAAATAAGGGAACTATTCCTAACGCAGAATTTACAGAAGAGATGAAGAAAGAAGATCAAGCAAATTTTAAGGATGCATATAAACCAATAGATAAAACAAGTATCTGGGATTATTATGCAACAAAAGGAGTTTATTATATTCAAGTTGGAGGATATGGTTTATATCATATGGGACAGAATCCTGCAAAATTACCAATACCTGCTCTTGATGTGAGTGCTAGAGTAAGAATAAGATTAAAAGCAGGTAGCAGCATACCAATATATAATTATAGATTTACTACAGCATTGTTAGTGCAAGGGAAACCTATGAGATCTACAATGGATCTAGATAGAAGAACAGATCTTGATAAACTTGTAGCATAATGGACGATCTACTTAACTCATTAATTAAAGAATTTAAAAAACAAAAAATTATTCGTGGAAATATCTATGATAATTTCATGTTTTTCTGCTATCATGCATTGGGTGCTGATAAAGATGATAAATATAGACATACAAGAGCATCTATTCTTAAAAAAATTACAGATAATAAGAAACAAATCTTATTAAGACTGATCAAAGACTAATGAAATCATTTTCAACATTCCTATTTGAATCCGCAGCACAACAAGCAGCTAGACTTGGTTTAGTTGGTGATGGTCATGGCGGGTGGTATGATAAGGGAACTGGAGAATTTACTGCTAAGACGGAAAGAGGAAGATTAAAGTTTTATAATAAGAGGCAGAGAATAGGTCAGCAAGATCCACCACAGAGTGAGGGAGAGAAGAACTTATCAAAAACTACATATTCTGAACCAGCACCACAAGAAGTTGAAGCACAACAGGAAGAACCAGCATTTAAACCTAATAAAAAGAATAGGGGAACTCTTACAGTTGCATTTGGTAGATTTAATCCACCACATTTAGGACATCTTCAATTAATGAACACTGCCTCTAGTTCAGTAGAGGGTGATAAAGATAATTACGTCATAGTTCCTTCAAGAAGTAATGATCCAAAGAAAAACCCTTTAGATCCTAATACAAAGGTTGATATTATGAAAGCAATGTTTCCACAACATGCTGATAATATCATGAATGACAATAATACAAGAACGATATTTGATGTTTTAAATGCTGCTAATAATGATGGATATGCAAACGTCAGAATAGTTGGTGGTGCGGATAGAGTTAAAGAATTTACTAAACTTGCAAATAATTACAATGGTAAGTTATATGATTTTGATAAGGTAGATGTAGTATCATCTGGTGATCGTGACCCTGATTCAGATGGTATAGAGGGATTATCTGCATCAAGAATGAGACTTGCAGCATCAGAAAATGATTTTAAAGCATTTAGTAAAGGTCTACCAAAAGATTTAGATAAAGATAATAAGAAACAAATATTTACTGCAGTAAGATCTTCTATGGGTATCAATGAAGAGTGGGGCATCTGGGAAATGGCACCTAAATTTGATTTACAAACTCTTCGTGAGAACTATGTTGATAATATTATCTACAAATTGGGTGAGTTAGTTGAAAATGTAAACACAGGTATGATTGGTAGAATCATCAGAAGAGGCACAAGTTATGTAATTTGTGTTACAGAAAGTAAAATGATGTTTAAATCTTGGATAAAAGATATTAATGAAGTAAGAAATTACAATAAATTAACTGCTATCAGTGGAGTTCCTGCAGAAAATAGATTAGTTGGGACTGATAAACACAGAAAATATGCAGAAACTATGGTTCGTGGAAGTAGTTACGGTTTAGAATTCATAAATAAATATAGAAAAAGGTATTAAGCAACATTATTAAAATGAGCACTAATATTTCTGAAGGATTACCTGCAAAGAAAAAGGCAGCACCAGTAGTATCTGCACCAAAAGGTGGAGATAAACCTGATGCGAAAAAAGGAGGAACTGCTGAAAACTCTGGAAAGAGAATTCGTCAGGCAGTTTATGATATTCGCTATCGTGCTCGTAGAGAGGATATTGATTTAAAACAAGCATTTTCTCAGTATATGTCTAATACATCTATGGATCAAAAGGATAGAGCAGAAGTTCGTGCAAAACTATTTGGTAAAGGTGGTGGAGTATCTGAGCAGTATATTGGTGCATCTGATGATTGGGCATTAGAAAGTTTCTCAAAAGCATTCACTTCAGTATTTGAGCATCATCAAAAAGATAAAGACGGAAATACAATTCCACACGAAGATGAATTTGTAACAGAATACGAAAAAAAATTATCTGAAGAAAAAGCAAGAAAATATAAAGTAAGAGTTACAGATCCTAAATCTGAGAAATCATACGTTCGTTATGCGGATCGTGAGAAGATTACTGCATTAAGAGGTAAAGGTCTTAAGGTAGAGATGACTGAGTATGGAACACCATACGAAGGTGAGAAGAAGAGAGGGGAACAAACTGCTAAAGCACTTGGTGGTGGTAAGAAATCAAAAGGTGGAAAGTTAGATCCAGTTGGTAAGGAAGATGGTGATGTAAACAATGATGGTAAGAAAGATAAGACTGATTCTTATTTAATGAATCGTCGTAAAGCTATTGGTAAGGCAATGGCGAAGGAAGAGGTTGAACAACTTGATGAGTTGAGTTCTGATACCTTAAAAAGTTACATTAAGAAAAGAAGAGAGAAAATCGCAAGAGGAAAACAAGGACTAGATAGAGCAATAGATCAAACAGTAGAAAAGGATACTATTGGAAGAACAGTTAAGAAACCTAAAGGCACTTATGATATAAAAAATTATAAAGGGAAAAAAGGAACTGTCGAATACCAGAAAGATAAAGATAAAAATCAAAATGAAGAATTTCTAGCTGATGGAACTACAAGTACAGAACCATCTGGTAAGAAAATAAATCCAAAGAATGTTGATAACTACAAGTCAGGTGCAGTTCAGATCGCTCCTGTAGATGAAGCAGATCCACAAAATGGATATGGTGTTAAAGAAGAAGTTGAGAAGAAAGATAACCGTGCTAACTATGCTTACATCAACTTTATGAAGAATAAGTTGAGAGCAGGTATGGGTATTAAAAACCCAATGATTATGGTTGATCCAGATAAAGCAAAGGAAAAGTTTGAAAAGATGGCTACATCAATAACTGCATCAACTGGAGAAGATGAGAAAGAGGATGCATGTGAACAATTAGATAAAAAGATAAACATACCTGGTTTCAATAATAAAGGTAGAGGTGGTAACACAGGAAATATAAAAGTTGAACCAAAAGCGTTACAATTATACAGACATGTAAGAGATGTTGGAAATACCGTTGCAGGTGGAGTTCAAGCGTTCGGTACGTTGGGACGAAATATGAGTCTTCTAAAAACTCAAGATGCTAGAGCAGAAAAGTTAAGAAGAAATCCAAAAGGTATTGAAAGAGTGGCTACTGGAATAGCAGATAAGTTAACAGGTGATAAGTATGATTTTGATAAGAAAGGTCCTAGCAAAAAAATATCTACGATGAATAGTTCATATGATCCAATAGCGAATTCAGATATAATTAAAATTGCCGAAAAAATTGGACTTAAACCAACGCTAGATAATAAAGTTAAAACTACTATTCCACCATCTACAAATATTCCAACTGAATCAAATCCAGGTGGTGGAGTAAGAAATCCGAATGATGAAACTTCATATCCATCAGGTGCTGAAATTAAAACAGGTGATACACCATCTGAAACAAATGCATTACCACCAAAAGTAAAAGTAGATTATAAGGGAAAGTTTGGTGATAATAAGATGAATGAGAAACCAAACAGAGGTAATATACCATCTAAACCAGTACCACCAAGAAGGTTGGAGAATTCATATAATCCATTATTAAACAATGAAATACTTGGTATATCTGAAAAGATTCTAAAAAAAAACTTTAATTTAGGTGAAGAGGGTTACGATGTAGCCAGAGATGAGGGGCGAGTAAAACCATCTAAGGATAAGAAAGACGCAACTTCATACCCTCCAAGTGAGGAAATGAAAAGGACACAGAAGAAAAACAAAGGTCCTTCTGCATATGAAATAGTTAAAAAGAAGTATGGAAAGGCTGTGATGGACGTAGATAAGAAGAAGAAAGACAAAAAATAAAAAAAAGGTGACTATATATTATAGTTCACAACATAACAATGTTATCCTTTTTATTACCAATCGCATCCAAGATTGTATCTGATGCTATTGACAAGATTCCTGATGATGCAGAATTGGGAGAAAAACTTATTGATTTATGCTTAGTCATTCTTAAAAAAGCAGTCAAACTTACTAAGACTGATATGGATGATAAGTTACTTGCACAGGTTGAATCAGCAATCAAAGCAAGATAGATCTATCCCTGTATAAATATCTCTAGCAAACATTAACAGGTAGAAACATGTCTCTTTGGGGCAAATCAGAATCTCAATTGGCTGGTTCTGGGACTGTTGCAATAAACTTGGGAACAGGAGTTGTTACAGGAACGAACAGCACTTTTTCAGCTGCTATGGTTGGTAGTGTTATAACAGTTGGAACCGCAGGAACATGTGGTGAAGCAGTTATAATTTCTAGAGCAAGTAATACTTCAATCTCCGTAGCTAGCACACAGTTCCTCATCCCAGATGGTGGAGCAGGTATAACTGGTATCGCATACACAGTTACACAAAAACCAAAATCAACATTAGGTGATGCAAATTATCAGGTCTCTGAAATTTATGGTGTAGACACAACTGAACAGACAGTTGCAAATGCAGCATCAGGTGAAGCACGTAAGTACGCACCTCCACATGCTGGTTGGGTTGGTATACAAACATATAATGATATGCACGGAAACTTCCGAGTTAAAAGTGAAACTTTAGTTGCATCAAGTAGTATAACTGGTGACGCAGCTGATGACGCAAAATTCCCTGATAGTTAACATGAACTGATATATTATGAGATTTACTGAATTGAATGAGAGCAATTATATGCTCTTCGCTATTAAATTCTATGACAATCCGCAATCTGTTACTAGGGAAGACTTTGAGTCTGACCTAAAACGGATTAGATATGTGAAAAGATTACTTAAAAGATATCAGAATAATGGTGAACTTAAGGTTCATCTTATTTTGAATCACCTCATAATATTATTCAATGTTTTTAATGAAGCGACAGTGCCTTTGTTATTTTACAATTTGGATGAGGAACTTTGGCCAGCGATTAAAAGTTTTTTAATATTCTTAAATCGTGTTCATGAGAATCCAAAAACTAAAGTTCATGAGATAGAAGCAGACGAGTATTGTTTACAACAACTTAAGGAACTATGAACCTCGATAAAATCATAGACATCGTACGTAGACAAAAGTTGAATGAGATGATGACTGTTGGTGCTGGCGGTATCGCTGGAACTGTAGAGGCAGGGGATGATCCCCCTGTGCGTAAAAAGAAAAAGAAAGAAAAGAAAAAATATATATCTCTAGGTCGTGGTGCACGTAAGTCTTGGATGGTGTGATGGATGATAATAACAACGTTAATGCAGCGATATTAGAAAGATTAGAGAAAGTAGTTCAATCATTACAGGAAAATTCTGTAAAGATGGGCGAACTTCTTGCAGTTCATAATGAAAAATTAGATAAGCAAGACCGTATTGACGCAGTTTTATTTGAGAAAATAGATGGATTGCATAAGGATATGGATCGTGCAACCAATGAAATTAAGAAAGGATGTGAGAGAGATATTCGTTTAGTTGATCAGCGTCTTCGTATGATGGAAAAAAAGATGTGGACAATTGCAGGTTCTTTAACTGTAATAAGTTTTATAGTTTCACCAATTGGTCAAAGATTTTTAAGAGGAGCGTTGACTCCACCACCAACTTCGAGTATAATACAAACAAAGTAACAATATCCATATGGATATAATTGATTCCAAGTATGTAAACTTGGTGTCTTCACGACTTCAAAAGTTTAAACGAGTGAAGGCAAACCTTTATAATTTTCGCTGTCCAATCTGCGGTGACTCTAAGAAGCACAAGAATAAGGCAAGAGGATACTTATATCAGGTCAAAACGAATACAAACTTTAAGTGTCACAACTGTGGTGCTAGTTTGTCTTTGAATAACTTTCTTAAACAAATTGATCCTGTTTTACACAAACAGTATACGATGGAGAAGTTTAAGGAGGGGTTTGCTGGTGGGAGAAATTTTGTTGTTGAAGAACCTAAATTTGAATTTAGTAAACCAGTATTTAAAAAGAAATTAGACATACCCCTAGCGTCAGAAGTACCGATTGCAAAAGAGTATCTTTCAAAAAGAGGACTTGATCCCACTAAATTTTACTTTACTGATAAGTTTAAGGAATGGGTGAACACACAAAAGAAAACTTTTGATTATATTAAAAAAGATGAAAGTAGAATCATTATACCAATGTATGATGAAAGCAAAACCTTGATCGGATTCCAAGGCAGAAGTCTAGGTCCGAACTCTGTTAAATATATTACTGTGATGCTTAATGAGGAAGCACCAAAGATCTATGGATTGGACACAATTAAAACTGAAAAACCCATTTACATCGTTGAAGGACCGTTTGACTCTTCCCTCATTGAAAACAGCGTTGCTATGTGTGGCTCCGATATTGATATTCGGACGTTTGGTTGGAGCGATTATATTTGGGTTTTTGATAATGAACCTCGCAACAGAGAAATCGTCAACAGAATCTCCAAAACAATTGATAGAGGAGATAAAATAGTCATTTGGCCAGCGTTTATTGAGGAAAAGGACATCAATGATATGGTCCAACATGGACATAATGTATCCCGTGTGTTAGAATCATGTACATATTCGGGATTAGAAGCAAAAGTTAAATTTAACATCTGGAAGAAAGTATGAGTAACGGAACTAAAGTCGTTAAAAGAAATGGTACAATTCAACCATTGAACCTTGAGAAAATGCACGTAATGGTAGAACAAGCGTGTGAGGGTCTTGCAGGGGTCTCTGCGAGTCAAGTAGAGATACAGTCTGGTATACAGTTCTATGACGGTATAAGCACCGCAGAGATACAGGAGATACTTATCAAATCAGCAAGTGACTTGATTGATCTTGATCATCCTAATTATCAATACGTTGCTGCTAGATTACTTTTATTCTCAGTGAAGAAGAGTTTATATGGTAGAATACATGAGACACCAATGCTCAAAGATCATGTAATCAAATGTGTAGATAAGGGAATATATGACGAGGAAATATTATCTCTATATGATGATGAAGAGTTTGATAAGTTACAGGATATAATTGATCACGAAAGAGATTATCTATTTACTTATGCAGGTCTTCGTCAGATCGTAGATAAGTACCTTGTACAAGATAGAAGCAGTGGTGCTCTCTATGAGACTCCGCAATTTATGTATTTGCTGATATCTGCAACCATATTCTCTAAATATCCAAAAGAAGTTAGACTAGACTACGTTAAAAAGTATTACGATGCAATCTCCAGACACAAAATCAACATCCCAACACCAATCATGGCAGGAGTCCGAACACCCCTTCGGCAGTATGCGTCTTGCGTTCTGGTTGATATTGACGATACCTTGGATAGTATTTTTACTAGTGATATGGCCATTGGTCGTTATGTCGCTCAGAGGGCTGGTATCGGCATCAACGCAGGTCGCATCCGTGGGATCAACGCTAAAATCAGAGGTGGGGAGGTTCAACACACAGGTGTTGTTCCCTTCCTCAAAAAGTTTGAATCAACTGTCAGATGTTGCACTCAAAACGGGATCAGAGGTGGGTCAGCGACTGTCCACTTTCCTATCTGGCATCAAGAAATAAGAGATATAATTGTTCTTAAGAACAATAAAGGAACTGAAGATAACCGTGTAAGAAAACTTGACTACAGTATTCAAATCAGTAAATTATTTTATGAAAGATTCATTCAGAACAAGGAGATCACGCTTTTTTCTCCTCATGACGTGCCAGGGCTTTATGATAGCTTTGGTACTGAACTTTTTGATGAGTTATACACACGTTACGAGTCTGACGAATCAATTCCTAAAACTAGTGTAGGTGCTCAAGAACTCATACTTGAACTACTTAAGGAGAGAGCAGAAACAGGTAGACTGTATATCATGAACATTGATCACTGCAACTCTCATTCATCATTCTTAGATAAGGTTGAGATGAGTAATCTCTGTCAGGAGATCACACTTCCAACAAAACCTCTTCAACATATTGATGATGAGCATGGTGAAATCGCTTTGTGTATTCTATCAGCAATTAATGTTGGAAAGATAACAAACATAGATCAGATGGAAGAACTGTGTGATCTAAGTGTAAGGTCACTTGATGAATTAATAGACTTCCAAGGATACCCTGTAAAGGCAGCAGAGATCGCTACAAAGGCACGTAGATCACTGGGTATAGGTTACATAGGTCTTGCTCATTATCTCGCTAAGAACGGTGTTTCTTACGGTGATAAGAAGGCATGGGAACTCACTCATGACCTTACTGAGGCATTCCAATACTACTTAATTAAGTCTACAGTTAACCTTGCAAAAGAAAAAGGTGCGTGTAAATACTCAGACAGAACTAAGTACGCAAATGGAATTCTTCCGATTGATACATATAAGAAAGACGTAGACGAACTTGTATCAAACGATCTGAAATATGATTGGGAATCTCTTAGAGCACTTGTCGTGGAACACGGAGTTAGGAACTCAACATTGTCCGCACAAATGCCTTCGGAGAGCAGTTCCGTTGTGTCAAATGCAACAAATGGAATCGAGCCACCTAGAGGATACCTGTCCATTAAAAAATCAAAGAAAGGACCTCTTAAGCAGATTGTTCCGCAGTATGCAAGTTTGAAAAACAATTATACATTGCTCTGGGAGATGCAAGACAATACTGGATACATCAACATTGTTGCTGTTATGCAGAAGTTCTTTGACCAAGCAATTAGTGGTAATTGGAGTTATAATCCAGAAAATTATGATAATAACGAAGTCCCAGTGTCCGTAATGGCTCAAGATTTCTTGTCCACATATAAGTATGGTTGGAAGACAAGTTACTATCAGAATACATATGATATCAAAACTGATGAGATTGAGGAGTCACCTCAATTAGAAAACCTAGTTTCAAACATTTTAAGTTCGGAGGAAGAAGACTGTGAGTCGTGTAAACTTTAGAGTAAATTCAGAGGACAAACCAATGGTTAATTCTATGACTGTATTTAATTCTGAGGAAGTGGATACTAAGAAACAACCAATGTTTTTTGGTAAACCTTTAGGTGTGCAGAGATATGATTCATATAAGTATCCTATCTTTGATAGACTTACAACCACGCAGTTAGGTTATTTTTGGAGACCAGAAGAGGTGTCTTTACAGAAGGATAGAAGTGATTATCAAATGCTTCGTCCAGAGCAAAAGCATATCTTTACAAGTAATCTCAAGTATCAGGTAATGCTTGATTCAGTTCAAGGTCGTGGTCCTGGTATGGCTTTTACACCATACTGTTCTCTACCAGAACTAGAAGCATGTATGAATATATGGCAACTTATGGAGATGATTCAT
>Ga0209348_1001429_pt1 | contig 11610 bp, 30 predicted proteins | sample ETNvirenome_2_30_FD_184065 | JGI IMG/M metagenome (GOLD analysis project Ga0209348, IMG submission 184065) | Marine viral communities from the Pacific Ocean - ETNP_2_30 (SPAdes) (version 2) | ecosystem: Environmental > Aquatic > Marine > Oceanic | place: Pacific Ocean | collected 2013-06-22 | reverse complement strand
ATTCTGGTTTGACCTCATTTGCTGTTGGTAAAACTTCACCTTGAACAAGAATATCTCTAAATTCTTCTCTATCAATTACCTGTTGATCGAATAAAGAAGTCAAAGCTGTAATATCTTGTCCTATCAGTCTTTCTATATCAAAATCCCTACTAATTTTTACTTCTGGAGCGTCAATTCCTACATATTCAGCAGATAAATTAAATGCTTTTTGTAATTTTTGCTCTAATTCCATAGAAACCATCGCAAGCATAGAATTAGTATCTACACGATCTAATCTTCGAGCGTCAGCAGATTCAGCTACAAACTTTTGCTGACTTAAAGTACTAATACCAAGAGTAGCCATTTGCATTTGTAATTCTTTTATCTCAGCAGATTGAGCATCAAAAGCACTAGAGGCTGGTTCTACATAATAGACTTTATTACCTGGCTGAGTTGCCATCGCATAATTTACAGATATAGCAAGGTCTTTGGTCTGATCGTCATATCCTTCCATAACAAGCATAGGTTGTGATGCAACGTGCAAACTATGAATTAAATCAGCTTGTCTTTGAAAATGTGCAAGATTTAAGTATGCAATGTCTAATAAAGGTGGTTTACTTACTAAATTTTCAACTTTTCCAGAATAAATTGAAACTAATGGCACTTCACCAAGAGAAAAATCACCTGATTCTGCTAATTCATAATCTTTTGCACCTTCGGGGCTAGACATATCTCCTGCATATCCCCCGCCATCATCCTCATAAAGATCTTCAACTGTTTCTCTTTTTCTAAAAACACGATAACGACCTGGTTCTATCACTCGAACTTGGTCATAAATTTTTTCACCAAAGTCCCCATCAGGTAAAACTGCTTTCTCAGCCAGTCTCACCTGTATCAAGTTGCCATAGTTTGATTCTCTATCTAATCTCCAGCCATAAATATTTGTTGGATCGACTTCTATCCAATAAGGTCTACGATTTTGCTGACGTTCTTCAGCTAAACTTACTGCTCCTGATGGTGCTGGATAATCTACAAGAATATGACTTTGACCATAAGTAAGAGAACACATCAGTAATCTTCTTGCATATTCATCTAAATCCGAGCCACAACCATCGACATCCATCTTAAACATTTCTGTCCAGTAAGGATCGCCTATTAATGATATTGGTTTTCTTAATACAAGACCTGTGGCTGCTCTTATTAATCTTTGTGTAAAAGGACTAAATACTGCTCTATTTACTCTTGCTAGGTAAGCATCGTAATCTTCTCTTGGTTCTAATGGTAGAAATGCTTCAGAGTTTTCTCTGAGGTATTCTGTTCCTTCTGTAACTGCTCTCATTATTTCCCAACCTTTCATCATGTCTACTACTGCTCTGGTGCGAGTAAACGGACTATCACTACCACCTAGATAAGAACTAGCTGTAATAGCGGTTTGGATTCTCCCTGGTACTGCGTAAGTCATGTCAACACCTCCATCGTTTTAAGGCTAACGCTTTTCTTGTAGGTCTGCCTTTACTATCTTTAAGTGGCCCTTTGACTCCTGCCATACGAGCACAAAAAGATTTTCTTCTGGCTTTTTCTTTTGGTGTAAGACCTGATTTTTTAGTAACAGGTGCTTTTAAGTTAGATCCTGTTGCTTTGTTATATTTTGCTCTACCTTTTGCCGTCAAGCCACCTTTTTTGGATTTTTCACCTCTTCCAACTGATAAACTTACAGATTTACGTTTTTTTCTTATCATTTTCCTACCTTTGCCTGTGCTTTTTTATGAGCAACAGTAAATGAATCTCCTGCTCGCATTCTTCTTTTCATAAACTCCATATGTTTATCACTATGATGTTCAGAATGTTTCATTAATAGGTTTTTTTGACGAGTAGTTAGCTTCATTTTTTCTTTCTCTTCTTCTTACCTTTTAGTTTTTTAAAATCAGCACCAGTGATTTTATCTCTAGGAGGTGCAACAGCAGCTAATTTCCTTTGTTTTGCAGAATAGGACTTTTTAGGCATGATTTTTCCTAGATAACTCTATGTTACCGCTTTCCTTAAGATTTTACACTCATTTCTTCTTCTTTTTTGCCTTAGTTTTCTTTTTCTTACCTTTTTTGACAGTTGCGATGTACCCTTGGCATCGACTCATGGCAGCAGATTTGCTCATTTTTTCTTTTTAGTAGTTTTTTTACGCCTATGTTGGTATGTTATTTTCTTACTTCCTGTTTTTTCACGCTTAAATCTTGCTTTTTCGGCTGCGGTCATCTCTCCAACAGTCTTAGGTGTCTTACTTGATACACGTTTACTTGGTCTACACGCTGGATAGCCTCTTTTTTCTCCTTTTGAACGACCACAAGGCTTGCCTGTCTTTACATCAACCCAATTTTCCTTAAACCAACGTGTTAAACCACCTTTGGCTCTAGGATTTGTACTACTTTTTTTTCTTTGTGGCACGTTTTTTCTCCACTCGATAAGTACCGCCACGCTTTTTGTACTCTCGTACAAGCCACGCATTTGCATATGCAGAAGGATAAACAGCAAATTTGCGTTTAGCTTCGGCTTTTACTCTAGCGTAAAGTGCTTTATTTACAGGAACATTCGCCACGCTTTTTACCTCCCTTCTTTTTCTTCTTCTTTTTCTTAGTCGTAGAATGATACATGATAAGAATTAGGTAGTTCTTAGTATATTCTAAACGCAGTCTGCCCTAATGTCTCTGGTTTTGCCAAATTAAATTGTTGTAGACAAAGATAACCAAAAGCATCAAAAGCATGGTCAACTCCTAGATGTTTATTAGGCATCCCTGTATTTGGAGCGTAAGTTAATGTTCTAAGTGCTTTTATCAATTCTTTACATCGAGGATGAATAAATGTTCTTTGATTTCCTTCAGCATCCAACAAAGCAGTATTAACAGCAGTAATTTTATCTCTAATTTTCCAGGGAGATTTAGGACTCATAACAGTAAATCCATTTCTTCTTAAGATTGTATGGTCAGTAACACCAACTCCACTCGTTTTTCTTGCACTACCAGTTGGGTCAGGACAAGCAATTACCCTCCGATCTACCCCATATCGCCTTACAACCTCTTCCGCAAAATCCCAAGTTGTTGCCCCACCCGTCAACATGATCTCATCAAAAACATAAAGACAGTCATTATGCTTTACCGCACAAACTCCTGCCATCGGGTCTACGTTAAAATCTAACCCAATCAACAAAGGCATCATGTGTAAATCTTCAACTTCCTTAGAGATATTCTCATCAGTAAAACTAACAGCGACTAAACCAGTTAAATTCTCAAAACTAGCCTCAAACTCCTGTCTAAATGTTCTCGCATCTAACTGACCTCTAGCTGCTTCGACTTCTTCTTCCTTAACATTCCCCCCTTCAATCGTGGTAAAACTCCACCTTTGCCAATCATCTCGCTCGGTTTCTCCGCAATAACACCACATATCATAAAACCAACTTGCAGTTCCATCAGGTGTACTAATAAACAAAGCCCATCCCTGCTTATCAGCTAAAGCTGGTCTTATAACTTCTGACCATACCCCCTGATCCATAAATGCTGCTTCATCCAATACCACCCCCGAAAGACTTCTTCCCCTTAATGCCATCGCATTTTCTGTTCCTTTTAACTCGATTGTCGATCCATTAATCAATTCAATCCTCAAATCTGTTTCGTTTTTGCTTTTTATCCATAATCGAGGCACTAATCTCTTTAATTCTTTCCATGCGATGTCTTTCGCCATACGATATGTCGGTGCACAGTAAAAATATGTCTCCCCTGGTCGGTCAATCGCTCCACGGAGTAGTTCAATACAGGATAAATAGGATTTTCCAAATCTTCTGCCAGCTACGAGGACACGAAATCGTTTTTCACAGTTGAAAACCTGTCCCTGGGCATATCTTAAATTTATTTCTGGTGCGTTTTTTACGGCCATACACTAAAAAATAACAAATTTTTTAATTATTACCCCCTTTTTATAGCCTAAATTGATATTTCTAGGTTATCATTCAATTAATACCTTATCTGATTGAGTCCGTGGCTGAATCGTTTATGTCTGGTTTTATCCCAGAAGATCATAAAGAACAACAAGTAAAACAAAAGAGAAGAGCTAAATTTGCTCCGAATACACAGGAGCATATTCAAGCAAGGGCTCAAAGATTGTATTCTCGTCAACTAGATGGGAAAACAACAAGACAGCTTGTTTTAGAACACGCAAAGATTGAAGGTATTGGAGAGACTTCAGCTTGGAACGATTGGAATAGAGTAAAGAAATGGAATAACGAAGATTGGGATAAAGATAGAGAAAATATGCTTCCAAGACTTCAAGCGATGAGAGTCAGATTATTCAATAAGGCAGTTTCAAAAGGTCAATTACAAACAGCAGCACAAATCCTGGATTCATTAGGCAAAGTTATTGGAGAGTCAGTAGAGACAGTCAATATTCAAGCACCTGAACTGTCAATAAAAGTAGAAACAAAGTAGTACAGACTTATTAGTAACAAAGATTAGCAATATATGTTTAAGGTAGGCGGTAATCGTATATAACATAAATATTTTTAATACTACACCCCCCATTGATAAGTTATTGTAATGTAATAATATCATCATTCTGTTGCACTTCTGATGTCATCATGCTATAATATTAATATACATAGTTGAGCAGGAGTTCCGAGATACTGGAACCACCTCAAGACTTCAGGACTAGCCAGTATCCTAGAAAACTAGATCACCTGAAGAACGCTAGAAAGATATAGATTCTAGCTTGCCTGTCTCAAAGATTCCCTTTTATCTCTAAGCTGTTGCACTCAGAGCAAACCAGAGAGACAACAGGAGCTTAAATCTTCGGATCAGCTTTCTTTCTTTCTTCAACAGCACTTGCAAGCCCTACAACAGCTTACAGATAAAAGGTATCTAATCCTTTTATCTTTTTTCACTTTATCCAATTCATTCAATTTATTTAAAATGAACTATTCGATCACTAGATTTACTGGCATTGATTATGCTAACAAGTCTGCAAAATGGGATCTCGTAGCAGAGAGACACAGCCAAGAATCAGCACTTGCAACCTGCAAGAGTTTGAACCTTAATCGTCCTTTCTACCATCGAGTTGAAGTAAATTCGAAAAGAGTTGAGCTTCCCAGATTTACAGTTATTAAACCTAATATGAAATCTGATTATGCTCCGATTGTAATTCCTGCAAGTTTTACAGTTAGAAAGAAGCTCAACATATTTCAAAGAATCATTAGGAGATTTTTCTAATGACTGAATTTGAACTTTTATTCTTTGAAGATCAGGAGCAGTTTTTGAAGCTGTTCTCTGATCTATTTATTTACGATTTCGAATCTTTGGAGATTTCCCAAAATGAACAGACTTAAATTTTTAGTTGTTTTCTTTTCTTTGGGTTATTCGATTTATTTCGGGAGTATCTTATTCGATGCTCTTTATACGATCCAAAAAAACCATTTGCAAACTTTATCGACTTATCAAAATGAAAATTAAAAGACTAGGAGCCAGTAAAACTTTATTGGCTCTTTCCTCTGGTTCTGAGATTTTTTATTCTTACGAAACACCAGTTGCATGTCAAATGCACTCTGGGGAATTATTCAAAACTGAAGAATATTATTCGAGGACAACTTCAAAGCATATCACCCAATACTTAAACGGGAGAAAAGCGGAGACCGTTCCACAATCTTTTATTAATCAACTTGTGGGAGTTTAAAACTCCCCTTTTCTTTTTTCTTTATTCTTAAAATTATGCTCACAAAATTAGAAAAAAAAGAATACAGAGAACTAGGAAAAATTATTATGAATGGTTCTCTCGATCAAGTCCATAAAATAACTTCTCGTTATATGGAGTTGAATCAAAAAAAGTACAATCCTTTTTATAAAAAATCATGACTTTGAATGTTTTATTAATTGCTGATCCTTACGGAGCTTGCGGACATATCGCAAGCACTAAGGACAAAAAATCTTTAATAGATTTTGTAGAGGATCGAGGTTATGAAGCTGTAGAGTTTCAAAACGAAGATTACGACCCAAGGGAAGACAGCGTATCTAGCTTATCAAAGGAGTGCGGATATTTTACTGTTAAAGATTTACCTGATGTAAGCGAGGAGCTATGAAAGAGTACAAAGCGACTGATCCTGAAATGGTACAAGCTCAAAAAGATTTGGCAAAAATGTCAAATTTATCTGATCGGGTCATCACAAATGATGACGACCTTTTTCAGGAGTTAAGTACGATCCAAAGAAAATTATGTCAAATTTCTGAATTTAAGTCTCATTTTCTTCAGAGATATGAAGATATATTGGATGAGCAACATAGACTAGAAACTCAGTTATGCGTCTTTCAAAATGAGATGCTCCACAGTTTTGAATTATGCTTCCGATATTACAAGACCAAAAAGAAGGGCTTTAAATAGCCCTATCTTTTTCTAACTTTAATTTACATCTTGTAAGAATCAAAGTTTCATATAATTTTTTATCTGATCTTAAGGCTTTAGTGAGTAAGTTATCCCACTCTTTAGAGGATAATTTATTGAGGTTGTAGGCATCATAACCCATTTCTTCGATTGAAAGTATGTAAGACTTAATGAGACTCATTATGGAATAGTAAATATATTATTAATATACCACGATAGATTGACAATGACATTATATATATACTATTATTAAAAATGTAAGTCACTTATCCTACTTATGAACCGAATTACCAACAAAGATGTTGAATTTCAACTTGAAAGACTCAACAAACTAACAAACAACCCTACGGAATATTGGACTGATAAAAAAGCCAATATTGGAAATATTCATACCAGAGGTGAATATGGATACACCTGTATTATGCAAACAGTAAATGAAGGTGGAGGAGTTACTGATCTTGCAAGAGGACTTACCAAACGTGAAGCGTACCAATGGTTAAGAGCAGCTATAGCAGGGATTTATTTAAAAGGAGATACAAATAATGGATAGAGATTTTCAAAAGGTCTTGCAAGCCTTAACTGCTTTTGATAAGAAATTATCATTATTAGAAGATGTTGTTAAGCAATTAGCAGAAGCTAATGTTAACTACGCTACGAGCCAACAAGAATTAAACAAAGAGCAATCTGCGTTAAACAAAGACTTGGGTGAAGGTATCAAAATGCTTGGAGATAACCTTGCTGAAGTTATTAAATTTTTACAAAAAATAGGAGGTAACAACTAATGGGTTTAGATATGTATTTAGAAGCCTCTTTTTCAACAAGAGCATATATACAGCCTACCGAACAGCAATATGCTGATATGCGAGAAGGTAAGGAGGTCAAAGTTGAACAATCTCCTGAACTAAAAGATGCTATTGCTGCTATTGGTTTTGAAGACGCTCCAATAGGTCATCAATACAACCATTTTCAGTATGTCTTTCCGATCATAACTTGGAGAAAAGCAAATTCTATTCATAAGTTTTTTGTTGACGAAGTTCAAGATGGGAATGATAACTGCGAACGTCACTATGTTCCAAGAGAAACGCTCCAAGAATTGTTAGATCGTATCAATACGATTCTTGATATAAAAACACCAGTTGCCAGAGAAATGAAGGCAGAAGAACTTTTACCAACTGATGTTGAAGGTTGTTTCTTTGGTTCAAAAGAATATGACGATTGGTACTATCAAGATTTGAAGCGTACCAAAGATATTCTTGAGAAGGTCTTTGAATATGAAGAAAACGCAGAAGCAGGGAAATGCTTTGATGGTTTTTATTATCAATCATCTTGGTAAAAACTATGGATAAAAAACAAATCATCAAAAAACACATAGAAAAACAAGTCTTACAAGGACATTCAAAATCTAGTGTTTTAAAAGAAATAGTATCTAAATTTGACGTAACACTAGCTACTGCATATTTATATACTCATAATTTTAAATTCAAAAAAAAGTATTAATTATGTCACACCCAGTAAATGATGAAATTCTTGAAAGACTTTACGAAGAAGTTAAAGAAGAATTTCCTAAAGCTTTAGAACCTTTTGTTTTAGCAGAAGTACAAAAACGATTTGAGGATTTATGCCAATGAACGAACCAAAAGAAAAAACTTACACCGTCCTTTGGGGAATGTGTACAGCTACATATTATGTAGTAAAAGCTCAAGATGAAGACGAGGCTATTGAAAGATCAGGACTAGATTATGACCCTGATGAAGATTGGGCTATCGAATCTTATGAAAAAGATTATGTACCTGAAAACTGTCATTATGCTGAAGTGACTTGTGAAGATGAGGAGGAGGAAAATGACTAAAAAGAAAATAGTTGAATTTACAACAGTTACAGATTATCAGCAAACATTCCAAATATGTTTAACTGATATTTGGGAAGAGATATGTAAGGAACAATATTTTGAAGATGAAGAAGCTGATATAACTGATTGGAGTGAAGAAGATTTAAAAGAGATAGCATGGGATTATGTTTTAAAAAATCCTGATAAATATAAGGTTGGAGAAGGAGATTATGATAATGAAATTATTTTAGATCAATCACTTTGGGAGGAGGAATGAACATAACAGAGTCTAGAGATGAAGCATTTGAAGCAATAGCAGAAATGCTACGTTCCAATGTAAAGAAAACAAAGATAGCTTCTAAACTTGCTGCCGATTATTGCGTAAGCGATAAAACAGTTTACAAGTGGATTACTAAAGTTGAAGAAATGTACGATATAGAACCTATAGAGTCTATTCTTCAACAACAAAAAACTGAACTAAAATCTGAAATTTATCAGGATTTAATTCGTGATTATCACAAAGCTAAAACTGATAAAGATGATGAGTTACGCAGGAAAATCGGAGCTATATTAAATAACACTTACCTTAAAAAAATTACTTTCAACTGAGAATTTCGCTAGCGAATTATGAACACTTACAAAATCAAAGTAAATCAAACTTGGGAAGAGATTTATGAAATCGAAGCTAAATCTGAAGAAGAAGCTGTTTATCTATCTGTTTCAGAGTGGGTCGAACCAGTAAAATCAACTCCTACTAAATCTGACATTATCGAGGTAACAGAGCTATGATTGACAACCCATTACCATATCAAGTTATGGAGGAAAGAGAATCGCTCCAAAACGCTCAAGACTTTGAGTTCTATTGCAACCACCATGCAAAAGAAATAGCTGAACACTATAAAGTACATGAAGACTTACATGAATACTTTGCAGAGTGGTATCACAATTATATGTCTCAAAATCCTGAGCTATTTGATCACACTTGTATCACTCTAGATTCTGATTACATAGTCGATTGGTGGAAAGATAACTCCTACCTTTATGACAACTTCAATTCCCCTTATATGGAGATTACAAAATGACTATGCAATGTAAACAAGTAGATATTGGAGACAAGTGTGTCGAATGCCTACGCTCCACTTCTTTTGGAACTGGACTTTTCGTTAACAGAATACCAGCCGATAATGATAACTATATCGGTTGGTTATGCCCAGAGTGTAACTTCCACGAATGTGATCGCTGTGATGAAAAGATTTACTGTGATGAAGATGTTACGCCTCATTGTGTTTACTTAGATCACGAAACAACAGAATTTTCTGATGGAGCTTATAGAGTTCACTACGATTGTTTAACTCAAAAAGAAAAACAACTTATGGAGGAGAATAACAAATGAAGTTAGAAGAAATCTACGAAACACTAAAAGATTTTGCAGAGAAAGAAGAAGACCTGCAATGCAAGTGGCCTTGTGATTCTGATTACAATGTTCCAACTTGGGATAAAATTTATGATGCTTTAGATATTCTTGATTCAATTATTAATTACCAACCTAGTGATGCTGAATTAGAAGCATACTTTAATGATTATCAAGACCCACCTCATGTAAGAAATCAAAAAATGTTAGAAATGAAAACTGAGTCTCATGGAAGGAGGTTTGTATGACTAATTTCGTTCCAATAACACGTTACTCTAGGTGTAAAAGATACTCAGGTGCATTAATCAAATGCCCTGAGTGTAACTCAATCAAAACTATCTATCATCTTTCTTGGTCAGCAATATTTTGCCAAGATTGTGAACAATATATAAATAAATACGATTGGTTCATCGAAAAAGGTAAACATTCAAAATTACAGGAGCTAAACAATGACTAACGAAGTAGATTTTGGACATTTATGGACTTTATTTAAAGATGCTCATAGTAGGTCTTTAGATAATATCCTCAGTCACCCTCTAAAAGCTGAAGATATTGAAGATTTATGTGAAGCTCTAGGCTTTGATGACTACGCTTTTGAACTTAAAGATGATAGAAAAAAACAGGAGGAAAATGATGCCTAAAGGTAAATACTACGAATATCAAATCAAACGCTCCGCACTAGATAACGATTATCTTTCTGGTAATATTGATGACTTTCAATATATGAGAGAGTCTCTTGATCTAGACTTAGAATATGAACCATATATCTTAGCTCAAACTATTAATAGCGAAGTCGCTAAAAAACAACATGGAATTGATGATGCCAAACAACAACTGGATTAACTTTCCTAAAAATCCTTATGATGGACAAGTTTTCTATTACCCTCCTACAGAAGATTGCTTTACATATATCGCTCCTTCAAAAAAAACAGGAGAGGGACAATGGATTATGATTACTCATCAAGATTTTTCTAAACCTTACTAAGCTGCTACTAATTGATCCTTCTTTACCATATCTTGAAACTCTGCAACCTTTTCCTTAAATAACGCACCACAACCTATCAACTCCATAGCTGTTACCCAACGAAGCTGTAATCCGTTCTTTCTTATTATACATATCAATCCTCTTTTTGCTCGCACTCCAGTTTTTTCATATAGTCCTTCATTGTACGCACCTATCTGTAATAAATGATCCTGTAAATATTTTTCTGGCTTATCTGTATCTTTTCCGTAAGTTTTGAAATCTACTATCGTTAATTCTGAATGACCATCAGGATTTTCTGTGTCTATTAAAGCGTCACATTGACCAGCATAACCTGATGAATGGTTTACATTAAATTCACTAAGATGAATGGCTTTTATATCTTCTAAAAAAGGTTGTATATTTCGGGTGTACTCACTACACGCCCATTGTTCTGGGATTTTATTTTTACCATGAATGGCGTTTTGTAATGCCCAGGTTGTAATTGCTTGGCTAGGTCGTGCCAAGCCATCTTCATAAGTTTTCCAACCATTCCTTTTGTTTGCTGAATTTATTGCCATTATAGACGCAGTTTTTAATATTTTCTCGCAATATGAATGGACTGCTGTACCAATACTACAAGCCATATCTCTGTGTTCTAAATTACCTGGGCGTTTAGCCCATTTCATTAATGCTGCTTTCTGTTCCGCAGGAGCAGTGTGTTTTAATATCGAAGTTACTGAATGATATTCTCTTTCTTCTTCATCTCTATAAACTCGATGCTTTCCTGAGTCATCACGCACCAAAGATGAATGACGTAATCCAGCTAATAAGTTTTGCCTATCCGTTTCTATAGGTAAGGCAAGAGTCATTTGTTTATAAGGATTTTTCCTAACTTTATCCGCTTTTCTTCTGAATTGCAAGATTGTCATTATTCATCATAAAAATAATATGGTCTAAATCTAATTGCAAGTATTACTAAAGCATCTACCCATATATGTCCATATTTAAATTCATGTTCTT
>Ga0209348_1001427_pt1 | contig 11616 bp, 17 predicted proteins | sample ETNvirenome_2_30_FD_184065 | JGI IMG/M metagenome (GOLD analysis project Ga0209348, IMG submission 184065) | Marine viral communities from the Pacific Ocean - ETNP_2_30 (SPAdes) (version 2) | ecosystem: Environmental > Aquatic > Marine > Oceanic | place: Pacific Ocean | collected 2013-06-22 | reverse complement strand
AAAGTTATCAAATACTTTAAGTTTTAATATTTGTAATGGGGTTGATTGATAAATAACAGGTGCTAAAAGTATTATAAGTATTGGTAATAATAGTCTTTTCATTTAATCACTCTGAGTGATAGTAATTACACTATCTCCTCCTCCATTTATTTTAACTATATTAGAAACACCATCTTGTATCAAGATAACGGTATATCCATTACCAGAGTTTAAATCAACTTGAACCGACTCGCTTACATTTCTACGCAAACTAATTGTTTGTCCTGTTACTATTGTTGTTATTTGAGTATTAGTATCTTGTCCTATAAGCGTACCTGTTATGTTTACCCCCGTAGCCAAGGCTAATTGGTCTTCATCTTTTTCAACAGCCAACTCATCTAATACGTTAAGTAAATCTTCTAAAAAGTTTACATCCAAATAATTAATATCTAATTCTGTAAACTCTAAATTATTTTCTTCTAATAAATCTTCAGCCAAATAATCTATATCAAGATCATTAAAATCTAATAAATTGACAGTTTTCGTAGACGAGGTTTCTTCTTGTGCTAATTGTTCTTCCTTAGGTGGCGATACTATCAACATATTATCTATAATGTCTAAAGTAAGATCTAATACAACAGGTTTGGTAGGAGCATTTTCAAACACATCAACGGTAGTGGCTTGATAAGGTTTATTAAGCAAAACACTACCTGTAGCCGTAACTACCTCTATTTCGCCACTAGAAAGCCCCAGAGCGTCTGGTAGCAAAATAATAAGGCTACGCCCTAGTTCATCAACTGTAGCCGTAAAATCAGTCCCACGTATTGCTATATTAGCTGTTGGTGTTTTTAATTGTATATTTTGTTTATCTATACGGTTAAGATTACCTGTAATAAACCTAGCTGTACCAAGACCAAAGGTAAGTGCCATCTTTGCTTTACTAGGATCTGGGTCGTAGATGTATTCGTCAATAAGAAGTTGACTATGCTCTGTAAGTCTTACAATAGATTTATCAAGAAAAGTAATAGCCATACGGCCATTTTTGGTGATGGCCTCATCATTACTTTGAATAGCAAACTTTAAGTCTGCTTTATACGGCTTATCTCGGACAATTTGAGCTGTACCGTTTAATTCAGATATGTCACCTATATCAACAGCTTGTGCTTGTACCTTGGTCGTTTTGAATGACGCAAACAGTACCACTATTACCGATAGAAATAATTTTAAGCCAGTCATTATCTAATGTGCTTGATTGTGTTATGTTAAATGTTCTGCTATTACCAGTTTGATCTAAGTAAAAGTAACCACCTGCATAACCAGATCCAGTAAAGTTTAATGTATTACTATCACCGTCTACGTCTACATAACTTGTTCCACCATCATAATTTATATCAAAATCAAAGGTATTTCCGTCACCTTGTATTATCCAATCTAAATCAAGAGTTGCTGCTAAAGCACTTGTACCGTGGTCTAATGTGAAGGTGTTGGTGCTACCTGTAACGTCAACATTATAGTTAGAACTATCAATACCATAGGTATTAGTTGGATCCCCTTGTATGGTAAAAGTATTACTATCTCCATCAAATTCAAAGAATCCTGTTATGGTATCACCTAATATATCACCTAAAAATTTATTAGAGTCACCTATCTGGTTAATATCTAGTGTCATAGTAATACCGTCTAAATCTAATGCAGTTAGCGTACCTGCAACAGAATTAAGACCACCAATAATGTTACCCGAACCTAGTTGTTCAAGATCTATATTAGCAGTAGCACCACTTTGATCTACATATATTTCATTATCAGCCGCGTATGTTGTCAACGCAGTCAGCGTCACAATCAGGCTTATCAATCTTAATTGATTCATTCTTTTTCTCCCAGAAACCTTTATCATAACCTATTTTTACTATTTGCAAAACTGCCTCCTCTATAGCTCTTTGTAATGCTAATGTAGTAGGTTCATTTTCTGCATCACCCATTTCTATTTCTACAAGCTCTGTACCAGCTTCAATAAACTTAAAAATATCTTGTGATTGACCATAGCTAAAAACTTGTTTACTTACCAAAACATCTATTAAAACTTCACCAGTAGCTATAGATACCATTCTTAGAGCTACGGTTATATTGTCAATTCTATATTGTTTACTACTACTAATACCTAAATATCTAGCACCTATACCGCCACTTTTAATATTAGAGTCATAACCTAATACTGCTCCCTCCATAAGTACACCAGCAAATAACAACGGCATGATAGGTTTTGGACCGTCTGTGCTTTCATTTTGTTCTCTTGCTGAACGTATAAGTTGTCTTTCTTTTGTAAGATTATCAAGTCCAACTCTTTCAGCTACTCTAAAAAATTTACCGTTTGCTGTATGTTTTAAGCTTCTAATTAATAGATGCCCAGGTGCTTGCGTTAAAGCGGTAGAGAATAAAGCAAATTCACTATTGCTTTTTCTCTGACCTGTTTGATCTGTAAAGCTGTTTGGATAAACTGCTACAACGATTGGTATTTTTGGTTCAGATACTTCTAAAAGATCTTTTGATTGTATTTGTAAAATATTTGGTAAAGATTTACCTTGTCTTAAATTTTCGTCAATAGGATTTATACTACAACTAGAAAGAAAAATCGCCAATAGGAAGCTGTATTTCTGTAACATTACCGTTTTCATCCGTAATAATTAGAGTGATAACTCCATCTTCAATACTATATTGAATAGTGTTTCCCTCAAGTGTTAAAGTTCCCTCTGTGCTTGGTGTTTCTCCAAATAAATTTTCTACAAGCTGTCTTGATAGTTGTGCATATATTCTTGATTCTAAATTTCTTATAAATCTTGCTAAAGTGGTGTTTTCTTTATCTCTTTCGAGCTGTTCTTGTATAGCTTTTATCTCCTCTTTAATACTCATTTTTCTATTAAATTCTTGGTTTTCTATAGTCAAATAATGTGAAGAGGTATTAATACCACTAAAGGATGGGTTTTTAAATTTATGAGTGATAGTGTCAGCCCATACGGGATTAGTTATAATTAAAATAAAAAAGAAAACACAAAGCAATCCTGCAATTCTATATATCCAAATACTGTTAGTCTTTTCTTTGATCATCTCTGTCTGCTTTAGCTATTTTGTTGCTATCTATTAATTGTGGGACACCCAATATTGTTTTTATTAGAGTATCTTGTCTGATTATTTCGTTATCTAAACTGCGTATTCTGTCTATTAATGCTACTAAAATACCATGTTGCGAGTCAAGTTTCGTGCCCAATCGTTCTTCAATAGCTGCAATTTGACTCTCAACTTTTTCATCAACGGTGTCTAATTTTGTTTCCATACCGTCAACAATACGCATAATTAATTTGTAAATAAACCACCCTAAACCTAGAGCAGCTGCTATGGGAAAACCAACTTCTTGAATAAGTGTGACTACCGATTCCATCAGTAATCACCCCAAACTTTTGTTTTTTTGCCTCCGTTATACTCAACTGCATGACCTTCTTTTATTAACACTTGGCATATATCTCTACCATCTTCAGTATATGGTATACCAAGAATACGACCATACTTACCTTTACCCAAAGACTTAACTTTAAAATTACCTATACAAAGTTCTTGAAGTCTAGATTTTGCAGCAAGACCAAGTTTTTTTTCTGCTAGATCTCTTGTACGACTTTCTGGTGTGTCAATGCCTGCTAGCCTAACACGTTGTTTATGTAGCTTTACGTCAAAGCCAAGATCAAGACAACAATCAAAAGTATCTCCATCAACAATACGCTCTAATGTAGCGTTATAAACAAACGCATCAGGTGATTTTGCCATTACTTTTTAGATGTTTTTTTTACTCTTTTTGTAGTCCAAGCTTCATTTACATCTGGTGTAGATTTATCATCAGCAACATAATGTCCTTTTTTATTACGAGTTCTAACTTTTACTTCTTCTGTATTAGTTAAATTACCCCATAATCTTTTAAAAAAACTCATATTACTCTCCTTTATCTTTAGCTTTTAAAACATTTAAAGCACACCAATCAATAATTTTATAAAAATGACTAAACCAATGGTCATCTTTAGGTGTTGGTGTTATAGCAGCTATAATAGATGCTATTGATATTATAGCGGTTATCCATACTAGAACGTTAATTATTATCATTTTTACTCTCCTCTTTTATGTTATCAGTTTGTTCTTTCATGCTATCTTGTAAAGCTTGTTGATACATATTTAAACTAGGCATAAGTTGTTCTATTTCAAACTGACGTTGATTAATTTTGTTAGTTAAGCTTTGTATGTGAGCTTGAAACCTTTTTTGTTCAGGCGTAAATTTTACCTCAACGTTTTCTTTTTTTTCGGCCTTTGCCATTATTGCACCTCCTGGGGTGTAGTTTCTTGCACATCCCAACAATTTAAGTTGGATGCGATTGTTCGTCTTTCACCTTCGCCTTTGAAGGGATAGACCATGTGTTGTAACCAAGAAGGAAAAACCAAAAGCTTTCCTACTTCTGGGGTCATAACAAATGATTGTGCTGGTGTTAATCTTTCACCATCTATAACAGACACTCTACCGTATTGAAAAGCTATACAGCCGTCTGAGTGTCCGCTTTCATTATAAAGAGAATAAGTGGGGGTATTAGCGTTAGCTTTAGCACCTATTTGCGGTGGTACTTTAGTCCAAGCAGTAGTGGATATACCCATGATTGTTTGAGTGCCGTGGTCGTGTATAGGGTTGTAATCTCCGTCATAACTATGTACTGACCAAGTTTCATTTATTTCAACTCGTTTATCGCAATTAACTTTATTACCTGACCTAGCAAAATAATTAATATACTCAGCACCAAGGTTACAGATAAAATGACTATATTCAAGCAATCTTTTATCATTATGATCTAACAATAACTGTTCTCCTTTATGTATTTGTCCGACTAAAGTATGAGCTAATGATTCTTTATGTTTATCATTTCTATACTTATCCATATAGTCATTAACATCATCAATCATCTTCTGTGGCATTTTTGTTTCTAATACATATACCGCAGGCATATTATGCATTAAATATTTTTCCCCTGTCATACTTAGCTGGGCACAGGGAAGTCTATGTCTGGTGTGCTTATATCTGGAGGGTTAGTTATAACGCTGTCTACCTGACTAGCAAAAACTACATCCCATTCTGATACAGGACATAATGCTACAAGCTGTGCGTTTGTCCAACTAGTTTTAGCTTTTAAAGTGAAGTTGGTGACTCCATCTTCAACTTGTTTTATAGTTTTACTAAAAGTAGAAGTGTAGTAAGTGCTATCGCCCTCACTACCGTTTTCATACTTCATTGATATATTCCATTTAGTTACCTTATTATTAGAATTTATATAAGGTGTACAACTAACTATTGCTTTTGTGACTGCCATATTATTCTCCTTTTAAAGTTTTTATTTCGGCTTTTAATTCTTCTACTGTCGTAGAAAGTTCTTTTACAGCATTAATAAGTGGATAAATAAACATACCTTGTGCTAAATGTTGCGAGCCATCTTCTGCTTGTGACCAACCTCCAAAGTTTTTATGTCCTACTTTATCTAATGCTTTTTCTACATCTTGTGCAATCATTCCGTACAGATTTGTTTCTGTGTCCATGTGGTTTTCTGTTTCAGAATAATCTTTAAAATGTTTTGGGAACTCACTATTAGGTTTCCAGTTAAAGGTTACTGGTTTTAATTCATTAATGAAACTTAAACCTAAATCTGTATCTTTAATATTAGTTTTTTTATTAACATCTGAACTTCTAGTAAAAGTAGCATTAGATGTAAAAGTATTAGATACAACATTACTTGCTTTACCGAAGCTAAAAGTATTAGCTGCTGATGCTGCAATATCATGGCCAATAGTTATACAATTAGATACTGCCTCACCCGAGGTTGATGTGGTGTTACCGATCGTAACATTATTATCTCCTTGAGTAATATTACTACCTGCATCAGTACCGACGCAAACATTAGCAGAACCAGTTGTGATGTTATCCCCTGCATCTTTACCAAGACAAGTGTTATTTCCGCCTGTGGTACAACGAGTTAAAGAATCTTTACCCATACAAGTGTTATTTGCACCTGTTGTTATTTGGTTTCCTGCTTCATACCCAAAACAAGAGTTATAATCAGAAGTAGTTATATCACCACCTGCGTCTGCACCCATAAGAGTGTTACCATCACCTGTGGTGATACTTAGACCCGCAGAGGTACCGTGAGCATTATTACTGTCACCACCTGTAACTTTATTTAAACAAAAATAACCAAATCCATTATTACCAGTACCGCTTGTGTTATCTTCAAGACACTTAGCACCTACACCACTATTACCATGTGCAGTATTTGAAGATAAACAACCTTGTCCTACAGCAGTATTTTGAAAATGTGCTGTAGCAGAACTTAAAGCACCAAAACCAACAGCAGTATTCCATTTACCATTAGAATCAGTTATAGCATCACCTGCATCAGCACCAATACAAGTATTACCTTGACCTACAGTTACGGAAGCACCTGCATTATGTCCAACATGAGTATTATGGTTTGCTGTCGTGGCTGAAGAAAAACTACTATGACCAATAGCAACATTAGATCCACCTGTAGTGACTGCTGTTGCTGCACCATCGCCAACAGCAGTATTTTCACTAGCTGTGCTATTAGCATCAAGTGCATTTCTTCCAACAGCTACATTCTCACTACCTGTTGTATTGACTGACATAGCATTTTGACCAATAGCAACATTTCTATCTCCAGTCGTATTGCTGGTTAATGAACTTTCTCCAACAGCAGTATTGCTATGACCAGTTGTATTAGCATCAAGTGAAGCTCTACCCACAGCCGTATTATCGTAGCCTGTTGTATTATCTAATAAAGCAGCATAGCCGATAGCTGTGTTATTATCTGCAGTCGTATTAGCTCCTAATGCACTATTACCAACAGCGGTAAGTCTAGTGCCTGTTGTATTAGATGCCAAAGCAGCAAAAGACACTCCAGTTGTTCCGCCACCTATAGCGACATTATCATTAGCAGTAGTGTTTGCAGCAAGTGCTAATGCACCTATGGCTACGTTTCTTGTTCCTGTAGTGTTTGCTTCTAATGCTGATTTACCTATGGCTGTATTACCATCTGCTGTGGTGTTAGCAGTCAAAGCATCATGCCCAACGGCTACGTTATTTTTACCAGATGTGTTAGCATCTAGTGAGTTAGAGCCTATGGCTACGCTATTTCTACCAGAAGTTAATGCAGCAAAAACATCATCACCTATACCAACATTATCAGTAGCACTTGATAAAGTACCTGTGCTTGCGTTTTGACTAATTAAGATACTGTCAGTAAAGTTTGTGGCATCAGCTAAAATACTTATGCCGTTGAGGGTACCACTTAAATCAAGATTACCATTCATATCAATAGTAGTGGCATTAAGTTCTAGCTCGGTATCAGATACTAAATCTAAAACTCCGTCTGCTGATTGATGTATGTAAGTTCCAGAATCACCAAACTGTAATTGTCTGGTGCTATTTAATAAAATACCTGTATCTGCAACGTGAGTAAGAGTAGTGTCTGTATCTGCACCAAAACCTAAAACAGCTGCGTCAGATAAAAGTGTTAAATCATCGCCAACAAAAAAATCACCTGCTACGTTTAAATTAGTAAAAGCATCAACTATAGCTGCTCCTGAACCTGCTCCGTCTGAATAAACAGCTTTTACATGACCGTTGGGTATAGTTACATTAGCACCGCTACCTTGTGAAATAATAATATTTTGTGATCCAGATGTGCCGTTTTCAATAAACCAAAGTTTTGATACTGTATTTGGTCCAAGTGTAATAGTACAAGCTGAATCAAGTGTTCCTGTGTATTTTAAATAAATACTTCTGCCTTCGTCTGTTGATCCATCTGCTATTGTAGTTGCGTGAGTGTCTGCGTTTGTAGTAATAGCCTCGGTACCAAAGCTGAAAGCCTCTGCTATTAACTCCAAATTAGTGTTTGTAGATGCTCCCCAGGTACCAGATTCGTCACCTGTAGCTATCTCTTTTAACCTTAAATCATTTGTATACGCTGCCATATTTTTTTCCTATTTTAAGCTACTTCTTCCCAATTGGGTGTTTGTGTTGAATTTATATTAGCATAATTTGGGGTTTGTGTATCATCTATAAGTCCCCAAACCAATACATTTGTTACAAAACCCGTTGCTGACAGGCCTGTAACACTTACATTTGCCTTAGATATTGTCGTTACAGAACCAAGACTACTAGATGCAGACACACCATCAATATTAAATTTAGCATTATGATGTACTGTTACAGATCCTAAGGCCGATGTTGCCGCAAGGCCTGAAATTACTACATTTGCTTCTCCATCAACATCTACACTTACGCTACCAAGCGTTGCTACAGCACTAGGAGCATTTGCAACAGCATCAGCATTCACACCTACACCACCTATGGCAGATGTTCCTACTTGTGAACTAGGCGTTACGTTTGCTTTAGCAACTACCGATATTGTGCCTAAAGCACTTGTTGCAAGTTGAGATGAAAGTGTTTGATTTGCTTTTCCTACAACTGATAATGTGCCAAGAGCACTTGTAGCTGTTTGTCCTGTAGGGGTTACATTAGCTTCTGCATCAGTAGTTATAGATCCTAGAGCAGAAGTACCAGCAACACCAGATACATTTACGCTTACTGAAACTGAGGCAGGTTGACCCCAAGGACCTGTTCCCCAAGTGGAACGACCCCAACCGACAGACATTTTTTAAGCTATTCTAATAATAGCTGTACTAGCTGCTGCTGCTGGAAAAACTATTGTAAAATCACCTGCGGTGGATGTTTTATCACCACCAAAGTCGATTGTAGCTACTGATTTATTACTATCACTAGAGTTGTAAATCATACAACCTCTAGCAGTAATTGTAGCAGTACCAAAAGTTAAATCAGCAAAATCAGTAAAACCTGTCGTGCCACTTGAAGTAGGATCTACTCTAGTTAAATTACTACCGCCAGATGTATAGTTAGTACCACTTGCTTGTCCTGTTGTGGTAAAAGCCGTAGTGGTAGCACCTAAAGTAGCTGAGCTAGTGTATAGAGCTAGTTTAAAAGTATCTCCGCCTGAGTTTTTGAAGTTATGCACTGCTTCAAGAAGTTCTTTCTTAAAACTTGTGGTTAATGTTGATGTAATAGCCATATCAAATCCTTTTAATTATATCTGCTAACTCCGTATCTCCAGACTTTACAAAGTCTTGTATCAAAGTAGCTTTATAAGATTTTATAGCATTTTTAATATAAATCAAACAAACTTGATAAATAGCATCTCTATAAGCTTTTGCTTGTTCTTTTATGTATGGATCTTCGCTTTCGCTAGTGCTCACTATTTTTTCTGTTAATCTTTCTGCCCAAAACTCTGGAGGATGCCCACCATAATTACTTGTTTTAGCCTCTATAAGGCCTAATCCAGGCATACCTGCTGGTGTTATTTGATCTACCATTTCTTTGGTTCTGGTGGTTTTAGATGTGAATCATGCCTATCTATTAAGACAGGTTCTTGTTTCTTTTTTACAATATCTAAAGTATCAATCCTTTCTAATTTAATACCATCTTCGCCAACCAAAATAATATATGGGTTTTTTAGCCTATGGTATCCATACAATTTTTGCTCTGCTGGCACATCTGTATCTAATAAACCTGAACTATGTGCAACTTCTACTTGCATACCTGCTGATATACATTTACTTAACCAAAACTCTACACATCCTCTACCTGCCTCTGCAAAGTGTAAATTACCTTTGTAACTAAAATCTATACCAAACATTTTAAGATTGGCAACTTCGTTCCAATAAGCAAAAGCTACTGCGTATGCAACCGTATTATTAAGATAATGACAGTTTGAATATTGAACAACCTCTTCTAAAGGGTATTCTACAAGACCAGGGCAACGATCATCTAATTCACAAGTATAAATAGGGCCTTCATGTTCTTGTAACATATCAGACATACTTTTAGTTTGACCACCTGCATCTTCAGTATCTAAAAACCTAGAAGCAGGATCCATCATAAAAACTCTATCGTGGTATATTACTGATGCTACGCCATTTATGGCCCATACTTCATCAAAATGCACCCCATGTGATTTAGCTAAATTATAATCAAACCAGCTTTTACCCATACCGACTATAGCAACTGATTTGCCCTTAAGAATTTCTATTTGTTTCATTTATTTTAAGATACCGTTGTCCTCAAAGAATCGTAACGGTATTCATCCCTCCTTCCGCGAGCTTCAGCAAGGTTTTTTAACCTAGATATTTCATTTGCAAAGCGTTGCTCGTATTGCTGTGTCAAATCGTTTTCACCTTTCATAAATATGTATGATTCAACTAAACTACCGTATAACAACGCATTACGTGCATTATTAGATAGCCAAGTACCTGTAGTGTCTGTAACTAAAGAGTTTGGCTTAAATAGGTAATGTAGCTCAACATTATAATCTGCATCAGGTACAGGGCTTACAATTAACGTAGAGCCGTTATTTGATGCAGTAGATAAATCTTTGTCAAAGTCAGCGTAATATAAAGGTAGACCTCTTAAAGTAGAGTCTGTTGGATCTTCTATATATTCACGCATAAAAGTGACGTGTTTTTTATCTAAGTAATGATAATCACCACCAGAATCTATAACTGCTAAAGAAAAACTTGTTTGATAGTCAGTAGGTGCAGTCAAGTATGTGTTACCTGTTGTTAAATTACCTGTAACATTTTTTCTAAAATAATCAAACTGTATTAGCTCAAATATTCTTTCTTCTGCATTTTTAATAAAATCATCTAATGAGTTTACAAAAGTTGTTTCTGTGTTTTCAGTATAGTTTTGTATTAGAGTTTTTAGTTCTGCTAATGTCATGATGTAACTATTGTAACCTCACCAACGCTAGCTGTCATCTTAGCTACTTCAAAGTTTTCTGGTAAAGTAGATGGATTTAAATAATCAGGTGTAAATATATTAGAATTTACCACTACAACAAACCCCTCACCTTCTTCTTGATCGTTGTTAGGTCTTGGTTTGTATAGTGCCTCTGGATCAGCTTTAGCTCTTAATGGTTCTAGTTGTGGATGTTTTGGCTCATAACAGTTTGGACAAACTTTTAAACCGTTCCACTCTTCTTTTAGTTCTAGTAATTTATACTCAAATCCACATCTATCACATAAAGCTTTTGCAAATTTACCAGTAGCATAAGCCATTACATCATCCTAATACTTGGTCTTATATTGAAAGAAGCTCTATCTTCGTCCTGATCAGCTGCTCTTCTAAATTCTTCTTCGTATAAAGCCTTAAGTTGTGCAGTTCTCTCTGGTGCTCTTTTTAGTGATATGTAATAAGCTAAGCCTGCTGCAAAACAAGGGAAAAACCTAAACGGCATATCCATAGTATTTGTTGCTTTATCTGCATCATCCATTCTTACTATTTTATTAAATACAAGTATGTCTGTAGAGTTTTCTGGTGCAGGCCATATTTTTAGTGTAGGTGTAGATAGTTTATCTAAAAAGAATTGTGAAGGCCTAGCTTTAGTGGTTTTATTTGGAATATTTATATATTCAGACCTACTAACTCTATTCATACTAATATCTGTTTGTGTTTGATTAATTGTTCTACGT
>Ga0209348_1001425_pt1 | contig 11621 bp, 8 predicted proteins | sample ETNvirenome_2_30_FD_184065 | JGI IMG/M metagenome (GOLD analysis project Ga0209348, IMG submission 184065) | Marine viral communities from the Pacific Ocean - ETNP_2_30 (SPAdes) (version 2) | ecosystem: Environmental > Aquatic > Marine > Oceanic | place: Pacific Ocean | collected 2013-06-22 | reverse complement strand
ATAAAATTGAAAATACTTAAGTATAATAGACAAATTAATTGTTTATTCGTTTATTTATTTAAAGATAAAATATTTATATATATTAAATATGAATCGTTCAGAACAGATTGTAAATCTCGATAAAGTTAAATTTCTTATTGGAAAGGGTCATGAATTCTTTGAAGATAGATTTGATGAAGATAATGAGAACTTTAAAAAAGATTATACAAAAGAAAAATATATCAATTGTCTTATCAAATGGCTTGAAAAAGTTCTTAAACAAAAAGGCAATATGAAAACATCTTATAAATATTCTACTCAGATGAAAAATTGTGGTCGTATTTATGTCAAAGGATTTGGTATTCAATCACTTGAAAGAAGCGTTCGTGGATTTCTTTGTAATGATAATTATTATGATTATGATATGATTAACGCTCAGCCATCAATACTATTATATTTAGCAAAAACATATTTTCCTGAATCTCCAGTTGCTTATCTTCAAAAATATATTGACAACAGACCATCTATTTTATCAAAATATAATTTTTCAAAAATAGATTTTATTATTGAAATGTATAAATCACAACCATATACTGACAAATCAAATAAATTTTTATATAATGTAAACATTGAAATCAAACAGCTTCAAAAGAAATTTTTTGAAAGTAATGATGAGCCATTTGTATCAATTTCAAAAGAACACCTCAAATCATATAATAAAGTAGGTGGGTTTTTTAGTCGAGTTCTTTGTATTTTTGAGAAAAAAATTGTTGATTTGGTTTCTACTGATAAAAAAGATATTCCATTCTTTGATGGCTTCTTCTCAACAAAACAACTTGATTGTGATATTCTCAATGAAAAAACAAAAGAATATAATGTTAAATGGGCTAAAAAAGAACATGATGATTCTATTCAAAAAGAATTTGATGAAGAGTTTGATGCTGATCTTCCTCAATATGAAACACCTTATGAATCAATGAAAAAGGATTTTGAAAAAACACATTTCATGACAACATCACCTCTTCAATATTATAGTGATATTGATGGTAAACTTTCCGCATATTCAAAAAGTGATTTTCAAGATTTGACTGCTCCTTATCAAATTATTGATGCTGGAAAAGAAGTACCTTTTTTCAATCTTTGGTTGAAAGATAAAGAACGTAGAAAATATAAACGACTTGGTTTTCATCCTGATATCAATAATTGTCCTGTTGATGAATATAATCTTTTCAAAGGATTCAAAGCTCAATATATTTCAGAAGAAGAAAGAGTTGATACTGAATTATATTGGCAACTTCTTACTCTATTAACTGGATATCATGAAGAGTCTTTCGTATATCTTTGTGGATACATTGCTGATTTGTTTCAAAATACAGCAACACGACCGGAGGTTATGGTTGTATTTCGTGGTATGAAAGGAACTGGTAAAGATTTATCATTCAACTTTATTAGGAATATTATGGGGAGTCAATATGCTTATGATACAGCAGAAATTGATGAGATTATCGGTAAAAACAATAAAGTTGGGGCTTCTCAAAAACTTCTTTGTATGATAAATGAATTGGAAGGTAAAGATGGATTCGCAAATGATAGGAAACTAAAACAATTCATGACAGAAGAAACTCACACAATAGGAGAGAAATATGAGAAGCCTCGTATTGAAGAGAACTATCAAAGAATGTTTGTTGCTTTCAATGGTCTTAACTCAATCAATATTACTGGCGACAATCGACGAGTTTTTATCTGTAAGACTGGAAACAAAAGAGAAAAAGAATTCTATGCTGAACTTCATAAAAATCTCAAGGATCAATCATTTCTCAACTCTGTATATTCACAATTCATGGATATGGATATTTCAAAATTCGATATCAGAACATTTCCAACAACAGAAGCTGAAGTCATGGCAAAGGAAAATAATACCAATCCAATGTATAAATATCTGCATTATCTTATTATTCAAGATGGTATCAAAAATATTCTCAATATTGAAAATAATATGTATAAACACAAAAAAAAAGATATTTATTATTTATCAACAACCTCATTTATTATCAAGTTCAAAAAATATTTGGTTAATGAAGGAATCTATGGTGAAGACTATATTAATAAATACAATTTCAAAAGCGTTGTTTTGCTTCTTAATGATATTAATATACCTAAGAAACAAAAGAAAGTGAGAGGCAGTGTCATCAATGTATATATTATTGATAAAGAACAATGTAAAGAAAATCTTCTTACCAAATACAATCCTGAAGAAGAAGATATTGAAGAGATTGATGTTGAAGATATTAATATCATGGATGACAGCGATAGCGATAACGAATAAAAAAAATGCCAACTATTTAATCTATTTTACAAACTTTTTTTTACAACTTTTTTTCTACATTTATGAATAATTATTTTATACCAAATAATTATTGATTTGTTTAATAATACACTTAAAAATATATTATATCATATATATAATGAGGGGCAAGTGCGAATCTTATTATAAATATAAAGTTATTGATCCTGAAGGGGAAGTTCATTATCTAAAAATGGTAAGTGATGCAAAAGAAAAATTTAACATGCCTAAAGCCAGTTTTTATTTAGTTTTAAATAATACACCTAATCCAAAATGGAAAGATTATTATATTCAGAAAGTTCGTATTCAAGCATTTGAAAGAGTTCCTATTAGAATCGAAGACTAACATTAATTTTTCATAATACAAATCATTAATGGTTTTATATATCCTATTTTATTTATATCATCAGTACTTCCATCATCATTTCCAAATCTAAATCCTTTATTTGGTTTTCTTAAAAATCTAATTTCAACATTTTCTTTTTGATAAAAGTAATCATGGAAATATTTTGTATGAGTTGAGGCTGGTAATAAAAAAACGAATGTTCCTTTACTTTTAGATGCCTTTTCTACGAATTTTCCTATTTTTCCATCAAATAAAGGATGAATATATCCTATTTCTCCATCCCAATCTTTATCCAAAGCAGAATTATCAATAGTATAATATCTATCTAATAAATGATTTTCATCACTGGCACATATATCAATAGTAAAATCAAACTCCTGTTTTAATTGTTCCCATATATCAGAAGGAGTTCTTAAATATTTCATTTTTTTGGAACAACTAAAAGATAATGTTTGTTTAGAAATATTTTCTTTCATCTATAATAAATAATCTTATTTTTTTTTTTTTTTATACGCTATGATTATATGAGTGATTATGAATCAATTATACAATCATTAGCCCAAAGAACAGAAGCTCCGTTTGTTCCTGAAGTCGATGAAGAAAGAGTGAATGAAGCAAAGGAATATGGTAAAGAAATAATCAGTGGAGCCGGAGGATTGTTGGCAGGTGAATCTGCTTCAAAATTATATAAAAGATTAAAAACAAATTCCGCATTCAAAAAATTAGGAATATCAGATGAAGACATGGATCAATTAGCTTCAGCCATTGCGAAAAGAGATTTTGGATCAGTAGCAGGTCAACTTCAATCAAAAGTTGCTGGTATGACAAAAGATGGAATTAAAAGATTGGCTGATGTAAGAAGTGAATTTGCTTCTAAACTTGAAGCGGCTAAATTCCAATCCAATGAACTTGGAGATCAGGCAAAAAGTATTTTAGGAAATATAACTGAAAATGAATCATTTAAAGAAGGAGTTGAAAGAGCAAAAGCAGCATTATCACCAGCCAATTTGGGAGAAAATAATAGACTTCCAAATGTCGTTGGATCTAAATCTTTAAGAGATATATCACCAAGAGATCCATCATTAACTTCAACTGATGATGCCACATTAGAAAGTTTGTATACTCGAAGTCAACAACAATTTAATCAACTATCAGCAGTTAGAAGAACAAAACCATTATTATCAGAAAGTAATCCAAGATTAGACGCTCAAGGAAATTTTCAAACAGGTGAAAGCGATTCGGTAAATGAATTAGCATCAAGATTGAGTTCATTAAGAGGAGCACCAAGACAAGTTGAAACAGGACTAAGTACATTTTATACCAAGGAAACGCCACCAGTAAAAGATACAGCCGAAGGAGTTCAAGAATTCCCAAGTGTAAATCCAGCAGAAAAACTTGACCCAAGATATATAAGTAGAGCTGCTCCTGACCCCCCTGATTTAATAACATCCGCTCTTGAAGATGATATTCTTGCCGCAAGAAGAAAATCAATTAGAAGAACATTTTTAGAGAGCAAAAGAGATGAACCATTTGATCCTGAAGCAAAAAGCGATATTATTTCAAGACCATTTGGTACACGAAAACCAAGAAACATGTATAACAGAGGTCGTGAAATTCCAATTGATGAACCTCAAGTTGAAGAACCTCCACTTCCAAAAGAACTAACTATAAGTTTTGAAGAAGCAAAAGCGGAGGCGTTTGATGATGTTGCGAAATTAAAAGCAAGACTTGGAACAAGGCAATATGAACTTCCAAAAATAAATAGAAAACCAATAAGAGCAGACCCTGATTTTTCTTCTCAAAAACCACAAGGTATGACTGAATCTCAAAATGCCAATAGAGTAAAAGCAGAATCAAATTCAAGAATAGCCTCAAATGCGGAAGAGGCAAAGGCTCCTCAAGCAGATTTCAATCCTGCAACCACCGATTCTGCCGATGCTGGAGAACAAATAATAAAAGGAAGTTATCAAAGAGGAAGTTTAAGAATTTCAAGTGAAGCAAAAAGACCTGTGAAACCAAGAAGAAAAAGAGCAATTGATGAAGGACAACAATCAGAACAACCTAAACCACCAAATCCACCAAAAAGACCTCCCCCTCAGGAAAGACCTCAAAGACAAATTCAGGCTCAACAAGAACAACAAGAAAGAAATTTACAACAAGTACAATCTGAAAGACCACAACAACCTAAAATAGAATCAGCAGAACCATCCGTAGGACAAGCACCTAAAGAAGTTCAATCAGTAAAAGAACAAGTTGAAGAAACGGCAAAAGATCCTTTAGAAAATGCTGGAGAAGATGCGAGAGTTCCTACCGATTTAGCGGAAGGACTTCAAGCAGAAAGAGCTGAAAAAACTGGAGAAATAATTGAAAAAGGATTACAAAAGGCAACCGAATTATCAGAGGCTGCTGATGAATCACCCATTGGAGATATAATAACCGGTGTTCTTGGTGTTGGAAGTCTTATAGGTGGTTTATTTCTTAAATCACATTCTCATCATTTCGTTCAACCTCCCCTTCCAAAACAACCTGATTCTTATAGTTATCAAATTGGTGTAAATTAATTTTTTTTTTTATTCTTTTAATATAATATAAAATGTCTAACTCAACAATAATTGAAGTAAGACAAAATGATGGAAATAATATAAGCCATTCTAATTCAGAATGGGAGGCAAATTTATGTCAACCAGTCGAACTAAAAAATGGAGCAGAAGTATCATTAAAAGGAGTTTTTCTTGATACTGAATTGAATAATGTTGGAAAAATTATTATTCCTGATAATAGCGCAAATCAAGATGGAGTTTTTATTGGCTCAGTTTCATTCATGTATTATTTTTTTGATTGGGGAACTACGGCTGGATTCCCAAGTGGAGCTACAAATGAAAGATTATATTTCCCTGATAAAACTTATGGAGATGGATTTCATTATTTTCTTGCTGATAGCCCAACACCTGCAGGGCAAAATTATGATTTGGTAAGCGGAGCAAGTTTCCTTAATGCTGGAAACACACATAAAAATTATGGTAATAGTGATCCTGAAGCATTTGTTTTTAGTTTTCAATATGAACCACCTGGAACACCTGCTGGTGAATTACATTATTTGTATTGCGAAGTAAATAAAAAATTTATGGAATCAAAGGGAATAAGTTTTAACACAAATCAAGGAGATAAATCCTTTACATTTGATTCAAGTTTTTTTGGACCGGACGCTCAATATACAAATAAATTCTATCCTAATTCAGCAAATGTTGGTAGTTTCCCTGTATCCTGTAAAACTGGAACATTTGCGGTAAATCAAACAAGAAAATATGAAGGTACTGGTGGTCTTGTTTCTCCTAAAGAGAGCGACCCAAATGGTGAAGGAATTGTTGGGGAACGATTTTTTGGAGATTATGGATTTTTCAGTTTTGATTTTCAAAAAGATGTTATAAATAGAACAAGTAGACATTTTCATCCAAGATATAATATTGCTGAATTCAATATAAAATCAGGAGCCTATACTCCTGAAAAATTGGCAGAAACTTTAACAAGAGAATTGACTATTACACATAGTGAAAGATTATTAGACCCTCAGGGTTCAACAGGTATCGCCAATAATATTTTGTTAACTGATACAACAACATTGAAAACATTAGGGGAAACAAAAGATGGAGCAAATCCAAATACAACACCATTTTTTATAAATGAAACTGGAGATCGTGTAGCTTTTTATGATACATCAGGTACGACAAATTCTTATTTAATTGGAACAACTCAGTTTGCTGTTTCATATCAAGCAGGTTCAACAGGAGGAGGAAAATTTCAAATAGATGCTATTCATACTCCCATATTTAGTTCGGATCCCAATTCAGCAGGAGAACCAGTTGTTAGAATGCTTGACTATGGAGCACAAGCATTAGAACCAAATAATGCTGTTGTAAGATTTTTTGCTAATAAAGGAACTGGTATTGGAATAACAGACTTATCTCCAACTTCATTTTGGCAAACACAACTTGGATTTGATACTTCCATGTATTTACAAGTTGTTGAAGATACAGCACCAAGAACTCAAATAGGAGGGGGTCAGTTCCCAGGGGCTTTTAGTTTTTCAGTAAATAATGTCAAAGATGGACTAAATATTACAGGTCAATTTAAAGGAATTGATGCTATTCAAAATAAAAGCCCAAATAATTTTGATAGAATTGTTTCCAGTTTCAATTTTGAAACTATTGTATCTCAAACAACACCAATTTTGGCAAATTTAAATTTTGAAGATACAGGATATGCGAATACTGGATATTATTTAGTTGAAATTTCAGGAAATGTAATAAATAATAAATTGGTAGGAGCTAATCAAGAAATAAAAACTATTATGGGAATTGTAAATAGATATTATATGGAAAATGCTTTTTTAAGTGCAACAGACGGACAAGGTAGTTTTACATATATTCATAATGGAGATGATGTTAGTCTTCAATCTGTAAGGGTGAGAATTCTAAATGATAATTACAAGCCTTTAACAGCATTAGAAATAAAAGGAAACAATGCCGTTTTTCTTGAAGTGATAAATCCAATTCAAACAGAAGAATAAAAGTTTTATTTTAAAAAAAAAAATAATATATAATAATATAAATGAGTACTCACGGACACTTTATTCAATTACAGAATCAGACATCTTCTTTAAATACCATTAAAGCAGGTATTTCAACACTCAACGGACATAACGATGAGGTAGAAAGTAAACTTGATAGTGTTATAACAAACGGAACTTCAACAAACACAAAACTTGATACTTTTTCAGGGCATATAAACAATACAACAGCAATTGGAGATGGTTCAACCCAATTGAGAGTCTTACCTCTTGGATACAATCAATCAGCCGGTCAAGCAAGGTCTTTATTATGTGATGCAGCAGGACATCAGCAAATTGATGTTGTCAGTTCAGCATTGCCTTCAGGTGGGGCAACCGAAGCGAAACAGGATGTAATGGAAACAACCTTGACCGCAATTGAAACAGATATAGCAGCGTTAGAAGTTCTTCAAACAGCAACCAATACAAAACTTGATACTGTTGCCACAAATACTGCTAATATTAAAGTGTCAACTGATTCAGTTAATTTAAATGTTGATACACTTGAATCACTTCAAACCTCAACCAATACAAAACTTGATACTTTGGAAACAAGTAATCAAGCAATAAAAACTGCCGTTGAAATAATCGATAATGCTATATCCGGAAGTGAAATGCAAGTTGATATTGTTTCAAGTGCATTGCCATCAGGAGGAGCAACAGAGGCTAAACAGGATGTTTTAGAGGCAACTCTCACAGCAATTGAAACAGACCAAGCAGCATTGGAAGTATTACATACATCAACTAATTCTAAACTTGATACTATTGATTCAGTATTGGATAATATTTTAGTTGATACTTCAGCTATCAAAGTTGATGCTGCCGCATTAGAAGTTTTACAGACATCAACCAATACAAAACTTGATACTTTGGAAACAACACTCACCGCTATTGAAACTGATGCTGCGGCATTAGAAGTTTTACAAACAGCAACCAATACCAAACTTGATACTTTGGAAACAACTCTCACGGCAATTGAAACAGATCAGGCAGCCTTAGAAGTTTTACACACAGCAACCAATTCAAAAATAGATACTCTTGATGCTGTTGTTGATGCTGCCGAAGTTCATTTAGGATCTATTGAAACAAATCAGACAAATGGAAATCAGCAAGTAAAAATTAAAGCACAACATAACACATCTTTACCGAGTTTAAGTGATGGCGACTTTTCTCATTTACAATTAGCATCCAATGGTCGCTTAGAAGTCTTGACGCACAGCGATGATGTTGGAGTAGCAACAGTAGTTAATACCGCTGATTCAACAGCCATTCCAATCACTGGAATTCTCGTTCATGATGATGATAATAATGCTGTTAGATCATTGAAATGTGATACAGCAGGAAGATTAAGAGTAGTTCAAGAAGGAAGTATACCAGCAGGTTCAAACACAATAGGAACAGTAAACGCAAATCTTTCTGCAACTGATAATGCTGTATTAGATGACATCGCTCAGAAGGCAGGAGATATAGAAACATCAGTTCAATTAATAGATGATGTTGTAAAAGCAGAAGATGCCGCTCATTCATCAGGAGATAAAGGAATAATGGCTTTAGCAGTTAGACAATCAACTCAAGCGGACTTTGGAGCAGATGGAGATTATGTACCCTTATCTATAAATGATGATGGAGCATTAAGAGTTTCAACCTCTAATGGTTCAGGTATGACTTTGACAACAGTTGATTCATCATTAACAATTGCGAATGGAGCGACTGATACATCAGCAGCAGTTGAAATAAAAAGTACTGGACCAATTAATATTATGGTTCAATCAGGAGTATTGGGTTCATCCTTTGTTTTAGCTCTTGAAGCATCTATGGATGGTTCAACTTTCCATGCCTTCAACTCCTCTTATTTAACACAGAATTCAAGTGGCAATAGTATTCAAGCATTTATAGATCCTTCAGCCTTCAGACCAAAATTTATAAAAATAAAAATAACTAATAATGATGTTGGCTCTCAAAATTTTGATTCATTTGTTTTCCAATAATTTTTTACCTAAAATTTGACACTTTTTTGTTTTCTGATGTCTACCTAAATGACCTGCTGTTCCCCAAGTTCCACAAATAGGACACATTAATTTCATTCCTGCCCTCATTAATAATTTATTTCTATGTTTATCATAATATCTTTTTGCTTTTTCATTCATTTGTTCTTTATTATCTATATAATATTGTTTTCTGCTTCTTTTTGGGTGGAAAACATTTATTGTAGGTTTTAATGTTAAAAAATACATTTCTTCAACTTCTCTGACATCATTAACATTTTTTGAAGGTAGCCATGCGATTGGCTCAAAATTAAAATTTTCATAACCTCCATTTTTATTTATCCATTGATATAAAGGTCTATTAAAATTATTTTTACAATGAAATTTATGAAATTTTTGTCTTACTTTCCAATTGGTTGAACTACCAATATAAAAATCATTATTATCTTCATCTTTTGAACTTACTTTATAAATACACGAATTAAAATCATTCATTTATATAATTAAATTTAGCCAATAAAATTAAATGTTTTTTTTATACGAAAAAAAATATATAATAAATATATAATGAAAATTATAGAAGATACATTAGTAAGATTACACACCGAAAATGAAAATATTGAATTTGATAATAATTTTAATGAACCAATAGAGATACATCCAAGAGCTGAAATTGCTCTTCATTCATTACAATTAGAAAGATTAGATAGAAGTTTGGATATAAATGGTTCAAATGATTTAATACAATTTCAAGTAGATGCTGGTAGGCAATTACAAACAACAATTCCTCATGGAATATTTAACAAACAAAATGCATTAAGAAAATTAACTGAAATAACTGATAGAATGAATTTTGAATTGAGAAGCAGAGTTGGAGCAACAAACAAAACTAAAGAAACAGGAACTCAATGTAGAGCCTTTATTGGAAATAAAAAAAAAGTAAATTTTGAGATGCGACATTCCGGACCAATACAACCAAGTTCAACAAGAGATATTACAGATAATATAAATTTCAGAAGCGAAGGAACAAGTAATTCATCAATAAGAAGTACAAGCACAGTCACGAGGGCTACAGCACTTAATTCTGTTTATTTTGCTTTTAGCGATCCAATTGGTTTAGGTTGTTCTTACGCAAAAGTAAGACCAAAAGTTTTAGGAAATGCTGGTGGATTAAATTCAGGATTTTTCATAGGAATTACTCAAAATGTTGATAAATTGAAACAAGGTAATTTTAGTATAGCAGATTTTGAATGTGGAATAAAAGTTCAATCATCAACTGATGTAATTCAAAAATTTAATAAAGGAACCGATAATGGACTTGTTGATACTGCTTTAACTCCAAGTGTTATTAGTGGGGCAAACGGCGACCAATATGGTATACAATTTCAGAACCATGACGGACAAGTTTCATTTAGAATGAATAAATATTCAAGTATTGGTGGAGCCGGTGGATCAGTTGATGCTATTGGTACAGATCAAGTTGTTGAGATAAGAGATCCAAATGAACCATTCACTGAAAGAAACTATTTTTTTGTTATTTCATTTTTTGGAATAAATACTGATTGTGAATTAGAGCAAGTAAGAATAACTCCAAATCCTTTCACTCTTACTCCAAGTGATATTGCTTTACAAAATCCGGAATTTGCAGAAGATACAGCAGGATTAGCCGCTGTACCTGTTCCTCAAGCAAGACCTCAGCAAACTGTTTATAAGCTAACATTACCAGTTAGTGTTGCTGATTATTTTGGATATACAAGCGATACAACAAATCCTCAAAATATAACAACATTTGCTGGATTATTTCCTGCAGAAAATGTTTTTGAAACTGTAATAACCAGTGATAATTATTTAGTTCAACTTTTAAATCTTCAAGTGAATTCTTATGATTCAATAAAAGAAGGCAGAGAAAATATATTATCAGTTGTTCCATTTTCTGAAGTTCATATAGATGATGAGTCAGGATTAGTTCAATACGAACCCAAAGAAAGATTGTTTTTACCAATGAAAAATCTTTATAATATAAACTTAAGGAGATTTAGAGCAAGAGTTCTTGGAATTGATTTTAATCCAATTGTCAATAATGGTCTTGCCTGTATGAATGTGATAATTAGAAATAGAGTTCCCCATGATGATGAATAATATAAACTATTCCTACGATTTAATCTAATCTAAATTATGCCTTAAATACTTATAAATCTAAATTATGCCTATATTTCTTATATTTACGCCTATTTAAAGTATAAATTTTAAAATTACTGCCTTAAGTAGGCATATATTAGATTAATACTAATCGTAGGCATATTTAAATTATCATAAATCGTAGGCATTTTATAGATTTTCAATATCCTGATCTAATTATCA
>Ga0209348_1001424_pt1 | contig 11624 bp, 7 predicted proteins | sample ETNvirenome_2_30_FD_184065 | JGI IMG/M metagenome (GOLD analysis project Ga0209348, IMG submission 184065) | Marine viral communities from the Pacific Ocean - ETNP_2_30 (SPAdes) (version 2) | ecosystem: Environmental > Aquatic > Marine > Oceanic | place: Pacific Ocean | collected 2013-06-22 | reverse complement strand
CTGATGATTTAACAATCAATAATTCTGGAAATGGTGGTATTACAATAAGAACAGGCACAACCAGTAATGGTGCTATTTTCTTTGCTGATGGTACATCTGGTGATGCAAGATTTGATGGATTTGTTCAATATAATCATGGCACTAGTCCATACATGTTGTTTGGAACAGTTGGTGATGAAAGACTTCGTATCACACATGAGGGAGAAGTTAGAATCCCAACTGGTAGTAATAGTGCAAGTAGATTGACACTTGGTGGAAGTATAAACATGTACCATGATGGTAATACAAAATTTGAAAATGGATCTGGATATTTTAAATTATCATCTGCTAACAATCTATACCTTGACGGTTCTGAAATTTTCTTTAGAAATGCTGGTGGTACTAATAGATGGAGAATTCTCACAACTGGACATTTAGTTCCAGGTGCTGCTGCTACTTACGACATCGGTAGCACAAGTGCAGAGATCGGTGATGTTTATATTGCTGATGATAAGAAAGTATTTTTAGGTTCAGATCAAGATTTTACTCTTCATCATAATAATGCACACGCAATTGTAAAAAATACAACTGGTAGATTATATGTTCTTTCAGACGATCTCTGGTTTAAGAATCAAGCAGATAATTTGGATCTTGCTAGATTTATAAATGGAGACTCAGTTATATTATATTATGCTGGTAATCCTAAATTACAAACACACCCATCTGGAATAACTGTAACAGGAAAAGTGATGGCATCAGGAGAAATAGAAGCATCACAAGACTATCCAAATATTCAACCAACATTAGACTTTAATTTTGCAGCAACTAAAAAATTAGATCCAAGAATAAGTTTTTATAGAACCAAAATAGGAAGTTATATTGATGAGAATGGAGATTATAGATGGGCATCACCAAATGAACCAAAATTTGATCACGATGAAGTAACTCATGAATCAAAAGGATTGTTAATGGAAATTGCAAGAACTAACAAACTAACAAATGGTAACGGTATAGATTATGGAACAAATAGTGGTGGATCTCCTGGTCCTAGTTTAAATGCATCAAACGTTGAAGCACCTGATGGAAGTTTCACTGCAACAACAATTAATTACACTAATGCACTGGCAAGTAATGCAAATAGTGCAAACTCTGAATATAGTTGGGGAGATAGTGCACCAGCTGGAAAAAATTATAGTGCATCAGTCTGGATAAAAGGAATTCAAGGACAGACAATTAATATGTACCTTGATGCATCAGGACAAGGAAGTGGTAATCTAAATGAAGCAAAAATTACAAGAACATTAACTGGAAAATGGCAGAGAATGTCTGTATATTACACCTATCCATCTGGTGCAAATGCTGCTGTCTTAAGAATAGGACCTCGTAATTTACATGGTTTGGGTCAGGGAACTGCAACTGTTGTTTCATTATGGGGAGTAACGGTTGTAGAGGAAAGTCGTCCTGGTTCTACCATTGCAACACCTTTGGCAGATACAACAACTGCTGCTGATTACGCACTTATTGATGGAGAGGCATTTAGTGAATTTTACAATCCTTTAGAACATACTACAGTGATGATTGGAAAACGAGCAGCTAATGTTGCTGGTGCTGATGGAAGGTTATATACAATTAGTGATGGGTCATCAAGTCAAGTCGCACCTGACTGGGATTTTGATGACGGTACAAAAATAAGATTTTCTACAAATGTAGGTGGTAGTACTCAAACGCTTCAAAGAATTGATCCTTGGAGTGGTATAAATGATGAATTTAAAATTGCAGCAGGTATCGCACTCAATAATCAAATTGGTGTGGTGAATGGAGTTGCAATCGCAGCAGCAGATACAAGTTGTGCAATACCAACAGGTGTTGATAGATTATACTTTGGTCTCCGTGGCGATGGTGGTAATCAAGGATCATTAACAATTAAGAGATTTATGTTCTATCCAAAGAGACTTCCAGACTCACAGTTAGTTACTTTGACTTCATAATAAATACCACAGGAGAATAATAATCAATGCCTAATCTAGTCGGAATCGGAAACAGTCAAGTACCAACAAATGCAATGTTGGGTGGATTGGCATATAAAGATTCTGTTGATGTAGAATTTATATCAAAAATACAGACACAAATAGCTGCACCATTATATACTGGTGGTGCACTGATAAGAGGTATGTTTTTGTATGATACAAGAAAAGATTCTGATGCTGGAGCATGGAGATTTAGAACACAACATACCTCTTGGTATAATGAAGGAGCAAACAAATATAGAGGAAGAAGAAAGGAATTTCCTGCAGTTGCTTTAATCGTTGCAGTATATGATACTTTGAATAGAGTTGTAATATATGATGCGGATGATCCAAATATGTCAATGTGGATGATGTATGAAAGAAATAATACCCAACAACCATATTTAAATTTTGCTGCAAATGGTGCAAATCATCTTGGAAACTATGAACCATATAATGTTTCAGCATTAAACGGAACAATATGTGTTGCAACACAGAGATCATCTGGACATTTAGGAAATTTAAATGCAGGTTTGAGGATGTTTAGATTTATTGAGGATGATTGTATTGCTACAAATGATGCTAGAATAGTAAAGTTTACAACTCCTATCGCAAAAAGAAATGATATGATAATATCATATTATAATATTCAAGATCATAATCAATATAATGAACCAATTGTAAATGGTAATGCACTGTCAGTTGATATGGTAGTACTACCAGGTGCACCGATTGATAGTTATACAAAATTACCAATACCAACGATTGCAGTTGGAACTGAAGGTGGTGTAAGTATTATGAGAGATACTGGTGATACTGTTGATTTAGGATACACTTCTACAAATGATAATAATCGTGGAATAATTTTAACAAAGAGTGGAAAGGTTCGTTACCTTTCAAGAAGTTTGGGAACCAATTCACCAGGTGGAGGAAACTTCTTTATTTTCTCATATACTAATCCTGTTACAGATGGATTAGGTGCTGATAATCCTGATTTAGATTATAGTTATGGTAATACTGGTAATGGATTGTATAAACTTGTGACACAGTGGGAAGGTGATGGAAGTGGTGGAACCACAAAATTAACACATTTGACTAAAATAAATGATGATGAATTTGCAGTGGGATCAAATGAATATGGTGCGATTGGATTCCACCGTATTATAGAACCAAAAACTCCAAGTCATGACCATATTCCAGTTCCAATGATTAATAAAACTGGTAAAGATTATAATACAGGATGGTTTGTTGGAAACAATAGAGGAGTATGGTGTTGTGATACAAGCACGACTAATGCAACAGCAACAAATTTAATAACAAACGGAACTTTTGATAGCAATACTACTGGTTGGAGTGCTGGTAATGGAGCGACTCTGACCGCAACTGGTGGTAAACTAAAAATAGAATCAACTCAGAATAATAGTTACGCACATCAAACTGTGACTACAGTAGCGTATCAAGCATATGTTTTAACACTCGATTTTCCAACTGATGGTGACTCAAGTTTATGGATAAGAATTGGTAGTGGTGGTGGTGCAAGTGTTGATTTGGTTAATGCAAATGCTATTGGTGAAGGCACAACAAATTTGGGTTTCAACTTTACTGCAACAAGCACTTCAACAACAATTACATTAATGATTTCTCAGTCAGGTAGCGGTAGAAGTGTATACGTTGATAATGTTGTTTTGCAAGTAGGAGAAGCAGATAGGTCGGTTTATAGGAATAATCTTGCAATCATGGGAACGGTTCCAAAAAATGAAGTTGCTCCAGGTGCAGAATTAGTTGCATATGGTCCTTTCAGTTCATCTAATATGCTTTATTATCCTACTAATAATCATGGATATGGAAGTTTAAACGATTATGATGTTGGAACAACTAATGATTTTTATATTAGTGGATGGTTCAAGGCATCTGATGCGACACCAAGTGGTGATAATGACTTTTTTGCTAGAACTGATGCAGGTCCAACATATGCAATATTCTTACAATTAAGAACAAATGGTTCTTTGAGATTCTATACAAGGGATGCAAATGGTGATACTTATACAGATACAAATAATGTTTTAAAGGATAATACATGGTATCATTTTGTTGCAATTAGAACTCATACTGGTAATCAAATATATCTAAATGGAGAATATACTGTTAATACAAGTAGTTACTCCACAACTAATAATGCTACTCCTCGTGATGTAGGAACAGGAAGATCTATTTTCATAGGTGGTAGACATCAAACATCACAAAATTATGCAACTGTAACACAAGTTGCATTAATAAGATGGGGAGATGCAGTGCCAAGTTTTGAGCAAGTGAAAAAAATGTATAATGATGAAAAGCAATTCTTTGTTGACCACGCAAAATGCACTTTATATGGAACTTCTAACGAGGTAAAAGGTATGGCATATGATGATGGAACTGATATATTACATGTTGGAACATCATCTGGTCGTAGTGAATTTGATGGTTTGACTAGAATAAATAATACAACCACACCTGTTACAACTGCAATAGTAGCATCAAATGGTCTTGTAGTGGAAGAATAACATGGTAATTAGAGTATCAAAACCAGAATTTAATTTAAGAGATAAGTTGACTCAATTGGATCGTCCAGTTGGTGCTTTTGGATCTCAGATGTTAGAGTCATCTAACAAAAATGAAGCAGCACATATGATTGGTCTTGGTCGTAAGAACCTTATAATTAATGGTGGTTTTAATATAAATCAAAGAAAATATTCTAGTCGAGTTTCTGCATCAGGTAATGGTTCTCTATATAATTTCACAGGTGGTAGGAATGAATATACTTTCGACCAATGGTATTTAAATAATAATACAACTGGTGTTTATACTGCACAAGTTACAAGTGCGACACCATACCCACCAGAATGTAGTCAATATCTAGAAATTGCTTGCACAACAGTTGACACTAATTTGAGTAGTAATCAATATGCACAGTTGAGTTATAATGTAGAAGGATATGACATGCAGCAAACAGGTTTTGGAACTCGTCATGCAAAACCACTTACTCTTAGTTTTTATCATCGTCATTCATCTGCAGGAACTTATGGAGGAGTTTTAAGAACTGGTACTTCAAACTATAATTATGTCTTTGAATATACTCAAACAGCAGCAGATGTATGGGAAAAAGCAGTTATTCATGTACACCCAGAAACAACACAATCTTGGGATAATACAAATGGAGTAGGATTGAGATTATCTTTTAGCTTTTGTAATGGATCATCTCATATAACTTCCAATATTGGTAAATGGTTTTCAGGAACTTATTATCATACATCAAATCGTCAACTGAATTTCATGAATAATACTAACAATCGAATGAGATTCACAGCAATGCAATTGGAAGTTGGTCGAGATGCCACACCATTTGAATATTTACCGATGCAAACTCAGATGGCATTGTGCCAAAGATATTACTGGGAATGGGGAAATGAAAGTAATAGTTCTTCTGGACCAGGTAGATGGGTAGGAGCAGGAAATGGTGCAACCACCCCACTCTTTGGAATATTATTTCCACACGAAATGAGAGCAGCACCAACGATTACACCAAGATATAGTGGCAATTTTAATGTCTATCAGGGAGATGCTTCTTCTGGCCAAACTAGTTTTACATCCACCACATCATCTCCAACATCTGCCCGAATTAATATAAATGGAGCAAGTGGTCATGGAACATCACCTGCATGGGTGGATATGGGGTCTGGTGGCAACCAGTTAATACTCACATTTTCTGCGGAGTTATAAATGTATAAAATTGTTATTTCTGATTTAGGAGACGAATCAATAAAAAGAATATCTGATGGTTCTTTCATTCCGAGAGACTCTAATAATAGAGACTATCAGCAATTTGAAAAAGATGTTGTCGGTATCGGCACGACTTGTGTTGAAGGAGCAACAGTTGGTGTGACCACTGCATATGATGTAGCGAGATATTTAGAATACCCACCTATAGAAGAGCAATTAGATACAATTTATCATCATGGTGTTAACTTTTGGAAAGCAAAATTAAAAGATATTAAAAACAAGTATCCAAAAACTCAGGTCGGTGTTACAACAATTACACAATTACCACAATGGGTTATTGATTTAACTAGTTCATAGATCATAGGATAAAACCGAACACTTGACACTTTGAAAAGTATGATATATAATAAAGTCAAAATCAATTTAAGTAATGGCAACTGAGCAACAAAATCATTTAAAATCTGTAGTCGATCAATCACAGACACTTGTGAATGAAATTAATCAACTTGAAGGACAGGCAAAATCAAAGAGAGAAATGCTTCTCAAGTTACAGGGCATTATAGAATACTTACAACAAACTGGTGTCGAATTGCCTAAAGATGAAGAGGAAACACCTGTTGTAACACCAGAAACTGAGACATCCGATTCCTAATTATAAATAGAAAAAAGAATCTAAATTTAGATGGCATATATTGGTCGTCAGCAAACATCAAGCACATTTTTAAAGCTTGATGATTTAAGTTCACAATTTAATAATAGCACCACCACCTTTAATTTAACTGTAGGTGGTGAAGCATTCTTTGCTGGAAATCCATATTCTTTATTAGTATCATTAGGTGGTGTAATACAAGAACCAATCGCATCATTTACCATCGTTGAAAATCAAATAAATTTTGCGTCAGCACCTACATCAGGTGCTAACTTTTTTTGTGTAGTTCTTGCAACTACAAATGTAACTCCTTTGAAGACACTTACTATAGGTGCAAGAGCAGGTGCCCATAGTATGGATTTACATGGAAGGCAGATGACTGTGGCAAATCGCAGTGGAACTAAGATTCCCATCGCTTTCAACCTAGCATAAATAAATAGAAAGATAACCAAACATAATGGCAGATAGATTTCCGTTAATACTGAATACGAGTGCAAATCAGATACAGGAGATTGCGTCTGGTGATCAACTTGATCTGTCAGGTAATAATATTGCAAACGCAGGCATAATAACAGCGGGTAATGTAACAGTAGGTGCAGCGACAACAGATCTGATTGTCAATGGTGACGCAAGAATAACAGGTATATTAACAATTGGTACAAGTTCACTAAAGTTGGACGGACCAAATAATTTAGTAAATGTAGGAACAGCATTAACTTTAGGACATACACAAGGATTACAATTTCATACTCAAAATCTACACTCTGCAGGATTTGAAGTAAATCAAATTAATGCATCAGGCATAATTACAGCGACACAGGCAGATATAAATGGAGATTTAGATGTAGATGGTCATACAAACTTAGATAATATTTCTGTTGCTGGAGTTACAACTTTCTCTAATGATATAACTTTTACAGGCACAAACTATACTGGAGCCATATGGGATAAATCAGATGATTCTATCAAGCTTAAGGATAATACTAGGCTAAGACTTGGTTCAGGTACTAATGATTTTAACGCAAGACATGATGGAACATATACATGGCTTCAAAATGCTGCTGGTCCTTTACTTATAGATTGTTCTAGTAGTTATATAGCTCTTATATCTGGTAATAATTTGGCTGGCGGTAAGATGGCTCGGTTTATTCATAACGGAGCTGCTGAATTATATTGGGACAATAGTAAGAAACTAGAAACAAGTTCTGTCGGAGTGTCAATACCTCAAGACTTAGATGTTGATGGTCATACAAACTTAGATAATGTAAGCATTGCTGGTGTAACAACGATTACCCAAGACTTAGATGTAGATGGTCATACAAACTTAGATAACGTAAGTGTAGCTGGTCATACTAACATCGTAGGACTTACAACTATATCAAGAACCTCTGGTGGTGGTGCCGATCCAATATTGAAAGTCATACATAGTAATCTTTCTCAAGGTATGGCATTTGGGTATAACACAATTGCAGCAATAGGATCAAACCCTAATGTAGATTTAAGGTTAGAATCAAAAGGCAGTGGTTTAGTTTATAGTATAGACCTTTTACAGTGTCAAGCTGGTGTAAACGTAACAGGAAACGCTACAGTAAGTGGAAATCTATCAGTCGGTGGAGTGCTAACATATGAAGACGTAACGAATATAGACTCGGTTGGAATTATAACTGCAAGGAGTTCAATTAAATTAGATGCTGACGGAAGTTCAAGTTCTAACTTTCTCTCAATCGGAGCAGATGATGATCTTAAAATATTTCATCAATCGAATGTAGATAAGATTGAGTCAAGTGCTAATGGTTTGCATATTAGACAAATTAATAATGGTGACTTACATATTCATGCGGGTGCGAATACTGGTTCATCAAATAATAGATTTGTTGCAAGAGCTGCTGGAGCCGCAGAATTATATCATAGTGGCACTAAGAAATTAGAGACATATGGAAATGGAATTATAGTTTATGGTCCAGAGGGTGGGGATGGATTAATTAATTTGTATGCTGATGAAGGTGATGATAATGCAGATAAATGGCGACTACAAGCAGATGCTAGTGGAACTTTCTTTTTAAAAAATTACGCATCAGGTAGTTGGGAAAACAGCATATCATCTGCTGGAAATAGTGGTACATCATTATATTTTGATAACTCTGTTAGAATAGAAACCTTGACCGAAGGAGCCAAAGTAAAGAGACATAGTGGTGGTTCAACAACTCTTTATGTTGAAGGTGCCGAGGGTGGAAGTGCAATAATTGATATGTTTGCCGATGATGGAGATGATAATGCTGATAAGTATAGAATACTTTCATCTAGTGGTGGTGGATTCTATCTGCAAAATTATTCTCAAGGTGGTTGGCAAAATAATATAGCAATTAATAATAATTTAGGTGTTGATTTATATTATACAAATACAAAGAGGTTCGAGACCTATGACAGCGGTGTCAAGGTAACAGGAGATTTAACTCTAAATCATTCAAGCGATTCAACAGATGTAACTGGATATGCAGTGCAAAGAATCTGGGCTCCTACAATCTCAGCTGGTAATGTTTATCAATGTGGACAATGGTATGAAGGTGAAGGTGCAATTCAACTGTATATCTCTGTAAGGAGTGTGACGGGTGGTCATTCTGGAAGTGCAACCTACTTATTCCAAGGTGGATATTCTTCTATATCTGGAACAAACACAAAACGATTACTTCCAATGGCTAGCGGACGAGGACACGGTGATGGTCCTGACACTGGTAATGACAGTAATGCTTGGGAAGTATTAATTGATAATATTAATAATTACACTTACGCTGTTTATATTCATGTTCCTTCTGGTCGAACTGGTAAATCATTACAGGTATCAGTTACAGAAATGAACAGAGGTAATACCTTTACCGACATGTCAAGCACTGTTGCATATTCTTCACTTCCAGGAACGGTAACAACTCCTGACTTGACAAGTTTACAAACCTCTCACGCTCTAGTTGTAAGACAACATTCATTACCAGCATTTAGGGTAGGTAGAGGAGGTTCCGATCAAAATGTTGGAGTTGGAGATGCAGTTTTATTTAATTATACGAATAATTCTAGTTCATACTTTAATCAAGGTGGTCATTATAATTCAGGCACTGGAAGATTTACAGCACCATATGCTGGAGTTTATCATTTCTACGCTCTCATAATCTTTGAACAATTGTCTGATAATACTGATATGACTGACTCTTGGGACTTTTATCTTAATAATAGTCAACTAGCATTTTCAGCCAGAAGAGCTAAGTACAGAGCTGATTATACTGGAACAGGTGGATATTTTACAGATCCTGGAACAATTACAATTTATATGAATAAAGATGATTATATATGGATTAGAAATAAGTATGGTAGTAAGATAATTCATTCCAACCCCACATATTGTTATTTCTGTGGTCATTTTTGTGGATGACCTATAAATATTTTTATAATCAAATTTTTTAATATGGATTACACAGTCACTTTAACTGATACAGAAAAAAAATGTATGGATTATGTAACATCTAACATTGATGAGTGGATTACAAATGCTGCTCAAAACAGAGCAAATATTGCAAAACAAGAAATTCTTGCTGCAAATACAGAATATTGTAATAAAAACTCAATAGCAATCGCTGTTGGGGAAGATGCACAGGTGACACAAGCGTTTTCTGTAGGTGCTGTAACAAAAGCATAATGGAGTTGTAACTAAATGCCTTACATCGGTAATCAACATAATGTGGGAGACCATGTAAATAACTTTAAGGTGTTAGATGACATATCATCTCATACAGCAACTTTTGATGGATCGGCAACGAGTGTAGTAGATACAACTAATAATACAATAAGAATACCAGAGCATCGTTTTATTCAAGGGCAGAGAGTAACATATACAAATGGTGGTGGTGGAAATATTGGTGGATTAACAACTGGAACTGCATATTTTGTTTCATTTGATAGTGCAAATACAATTAAATTAGCAACAACTTTAGCGAACGCAAATAGTAATACAGTAATTAATATTTCAGCAGTTGGTTCAGGAACCTCTCATACAATTAACGCTGCATTTGATGGTGTAAATACAAAATTTAAAGTAACATATCGTAGTGGAACATCTGCTAGATTAAACAATGCAACTCAGTTAAATGTTGCGATCAATAATGTTATTCAGAGACCTAATCAAAGTGCATTATCTTTTACTGAAGGTTTTGCAATCGAAGATAATCATAAGATTGTATTTAAAGTAGCACCAACTGTAAATGATATTTTCTGGGGAAGTATAATAGCAAATACGATTGAGAATTTTGATTTAAGAGATAATGAAGTAGATAATTTTACAGGTGATGGAAGCACAACTGAGTTTACTCTCTCAACAATACCAGCAAATAACGAAAGCGTAATAGTTACAATTGATGGTGTATTGCAACACCCAAGTGATAAAGACACAGTGAGAGCATATACATTAATTGATTCAATTTTACAATTCACTGCTGCTCCTGCACTCAACGCAGAAATTCAAGCTCGTCATATTGGATTTGCTGGTGCAACAACTAATGATGTAAGTGGATTTTATGGACGCACTGGTAATGTAGCACTTACTGCGAACGATCACATCACGACTGGTGATTTAACTTCTAGAAATGTAAATGTAACAGGTGTATCTACTTTTTCTCAGACAATCAAATTCCCTGATTGTACTGTTGGTATTAATACTACAAATGCACCCGTCGCTATATTTGGAAATAGTAATGATTTAATTATTGGACATGATGGTAATAGCTCTAGAATTAGAGCTGCTGGTGCTGGTAGTTTAATATTAAGTAATGCCAACGGTATTAGATTTCAGAACTCTTCTACAAACCATCCTCTTTTAATAGCAACCCCCAATGGTTCAGTTTCTTTATGGAATGCAAATTCTAAAAAATTAGAAACAGATACAAAAGGTATAGTAGTTGGAACTGGTGTCACAATTGAAACAAACGGGCAAGCAATCTTTGCTGGTATTGTAACTTTTGCAGGTGATGTATCAATTGGTGGAACATTAACATACGAAGACGTAACGAATATAGATTCAGTTGGTATAATAACAGCAAAGGGTGCAGATATTAATGGTGATTTAGATGTAGATGGTCATACAAATTTAGATAATGGAAATGTTGCTGGAATAGTTACTTTTAATTCTGGTGCTGCATTACATATGGATGGTGGACAAATATTATTATTTGATAGACCTGATGGTGGTA
>Ga0209348_1001421_pt1 | contig 11637 bp, 12 predicted proteins | sample ETNvirenome_2_30_FD_184065 | JGI IMG/M metagenome (GOLD analysis project Ga0209348, IMG submission 184065) | Marine viral communities from the Pacific Ocean - ETNP_2_30 (SPAdes) (version 2) | ecosystem: Environmental > Aquatic > Marine > Oceanic | place: Pacific Ocean | collected 2013-06-22 | reverse complement strand
AGAAGAGGTTGTTGTGGAAGAAAAAGTTGTTGTGGAAGAAGAAGAAGAAGAAACAGTAGATTCTTGGGAAGAACTAAGTGAAGATGAGGATGAAGAAGAGGAGGAAGAAGAACAAGAAATAGAAAAAATACAAAAAAATGCGTGGGGAATTAATAATAGAAAAGTATATAAATTAACTTTTGAGGATAATGAAGATATTGAAAAACCTATTGAAAAACCTGTATCATGTGTACCTGTAAAACAAAAAATATATTGTCCAAAAATAAAAGAAGAAAGAATGAAATTTACAATGTTATGCAGAAATTTATTTATAAAAGGTCATTGTAGATATGGAAATAAATGTAATTTTGCTCATAGTATAGAAAGTTGGAAACCTAATACTTGTCATTTTAGAGAGAGATGTAATAAAGGTGAAAGGTGTAGATGGTTTCACCCAGATAGAGAAACGAAAGAGGAGTTTGCAAAAAGACAAAATTTTATAAGATAAAAATAAATAAAAATAAAAAATAAAAAACAATTAAGCCCTGGCTATTCTGCATATGCAGTTTAGTTGGGGCTTTTTTGCGTTAAACTTTTTTCATTCTTTTAGTCGGATTTTTTCGTTTTTTACTACACATTTTTCTTCTCTGTTCTGATGTGAGACTTCTAGCAGTTTTAGGGGTACCACTATTGATTCTTCTTTTTGGTCTGCAGTATGGCATTCCTTTTCTGCTATATCTTTTTCTACCACAAGGACGTCCTGTACAAACATCTACCCATTCTTCTGCAAACCATCTTGTTAAACCTGAAGCTCTTTTGCTTTTACGTTTTTTACTTCTGGCACGAAAACGAACCGGTTTTGATTTAGTTTTACCTCCTCTTGCTCTTTTTTTTCTACCTGAACAGTGAGCTCTTTGACTGAATCCTTTTGGATTTTTACAGTCAATACTTTTTTTATATTTATTACTCCAAGGCATATTTATTTATAGTAATTATAAATAAATTAAAAAATTATTATGTTGCTCCTGCTTGTATTAATAAATTTTCTATGTCTGTATGACCATACACACGTGCATTTCTAAGTGGTGATATCCCAACGTCATTTCTTATATTTACGTTCACTCCCGCATTCAATAACATTCTTACTATGTCTATATTACCAACAGTACTTGCGTCTAATAGCGCTGTATTACCATGATTATCTTGTAGATGGGGATTAGCACCTCTGCGTAATAATAATCTTGCTGTATCCGGACTTTGTTCCCAATATATACTGCCACTTGCAAACATAAGTGCTGTTCGTCCTGCACCCATAAAAGAAGCATTATCTCTTGAATTTATATCAGCACCGGCATCTAATAATAATTCTACTAATGCTGTATTACCATTACTACTTGCAGAAAATAATTCAGATACAGCAAGATTATTATTAAGCATTGGTGCTATTCTTCTTCTTACAATACCAACTGCAATAGCTCTTAATCTACGATTTGTATTATATAAATTTGTCAACTCATCCAAACTACTATTTTCAAATATAGTTGTTACCATCTCATTAGGCATACGAGGATCAATTAACTCTATAGGTCTTCTTGTTAATAGATGCTGTGCGTTTTCACCTACATTTCCAGGTACACGAGTTAAATTATCTAAATCAAAATTGTCGAGTCTCGAGAATATACCTTGTTTAATTTCAGCAGGCATATCTTCTAAACGTGTGGATGGTTTGGGTTCATAGGCGTCTGTATACCACATTTTATAACTCTTCCTCTTTTTCTTTTTTCTACTCTTTCTACTCTTTTTACACCTTCTTTTACCACCTTTTTTAGTACGAACCGGTTGTTTTAGTTTGCCGTGTTTACACGAGCGACGATGACTTTTTCGTCGTTTAGTTGCCATTTTTAATAATGAATTATTAAAAATAAATAAATTTAAATTTCTGCACCATATTTTCTTAATAAACTTACTACTTCTGTATGTTTGTTCGCGTGTGCAAACATAATGGCCGTATTACCATAAGTATCTTTAGCATTCAAATCAACTTTTTTATATATTAATAATTTTACTATATCTATAAGACCTCTCCTACTTGCGTTTATAAGTGCTGTATAACCAAACTTATCCTTTTTATTTACATCAGCACCTCTTTGTATTAACATTTTTATTATTTCTGTATTACTTACCGAACTTGCATATATAAGTGGTGTTTGTTTGGTTATTTTATTTTTTGCATTCACATAAGCACCATTATATAGTAACATTTTTACTATTTCAGTATTACCACCGCCCCTAATTGCGAATATAAGTGCTGTGTTACCTGTATTATCTTTCATATTTACATCAGCGCCTCTATCTATTAATAATTTTACTGTATCTGTATTATCTTCTTCACCTTGACTTGCATACATAATTGGTGTTCTATCTTGAGAATCTATTGCATTCACATAAGCACCATTATCTAATAATATCCTTACTACTTCTGTATTACCTGTATAACTTGCATACATAATTGGTGTTTTACCAAAGTCATCCTTTTTATTTACATCAGCACCTCTTTTTATTAATAATCTTATTAGATCTATATTACCTTCTTCACTTGCTGTTATAAGCGAATGTAATAAGTCTGTAGTTACTATATCTCTTTCTTCCATATCTTTCATAGTCTGATTAGAACGAACCTGAATCTGTCTACCTGGGTATGTTGGTGACGTTAAATAATATCCTTTTGGTGCTAATGGAGGAAGCCAGTTATTTGGTAGATTATAATTAAGTGTATACACGGGGTGACGTCGTGAATTTGATTTTAATAATCTTCTTGTTGCTAACTCTTGTAAACTCATTACTTCTGACAATCTTTGTCCTCTTTTCGTTTTACAAACACCATTTTGGTCTTTGCAAGGAGTATATATCCCACAATTTTGAATATCTTCTATCATTCCTGGGGGACAATCTCCTGACCCCAGGAAATCCATTTTATATTTTCTCTTGCTCTTTCTCTTTCTACTTTTTCTCGTGTTCTTTTTACATCTTCTCTTTGCACCTTTCTTAGTGCGAACAGGTCGTTTAAGTTTACCGTGTTTGCAAGACTTTCTACGTTTTCTACGTTTAGTTGCCATATTTATTTATAGTCATTATAAATAAATTAAATAAATAAATTATTATTTTGCTCCTGCTTGTCTTAACATTCTTACTATTTCTGTATTATCTTGTGCACTTGCATACTGAAGTGCTGTTTTACGATCATTACTTTTTATATTCAAATCAGCACCTCTATCTATTAATAATCTTACTATTTCTGTATGACCATAAAAACTTGCCAACATAAGTGCCGTTCTTCCACTTTCATTTTGTATATTTAAATTAGCACCGGCATTCAATACTAATCTTATCATTTCTGTATAACCGTTAACACTTACCAACATCAGTGCTGTATCGCCTTCCCCATTTTCCGCGTTAATATCCGCACCACTCTTTAATAATATTCTTACTACTTCTGTATGACCATATAAAATTGCCCACATAAGAGATGTGAAATTATCATAATCTTGTGCATTTACATCAGCACCTCTTTGTAGTAATAATCTTACTATCTCTATATTTCCTCTATGACTTGCCTCCATGAGTGCTGTATTACTATCTGTATCCTGGGCGTTTATATCGGCACCTGCATCTAATAATAATTTAACTAAATTTATTTTATTATCATAACTAGCAATAATAAGTTCTAAATCATCTCTATCATTGTAACAAAATCTTGTTCTTACAATATCAATTGCAATAGCTCTTAATCTATAATTTGTATCATATAAATTTGCCAACTCATCCAAACTACTATTTTCAAATATATGTAATAACATCTCAGTTGGCATATCTTCTAAACTTATAGATGGTTTAGGTTCATAGGCTTCTGTATACCACATTTTATAAGTCTTTCTCTTTTTCTTGCTTTTTCTAATCTTTTTGCGCCTACTCCTACCATCTTTCTTAGTCCGAACAAGTTTACCGTGTTTACGAGAACGACTTTTTCTTCGTTTAGTTGCCATATTTATTTATAGTCATTATAAATAAATTAAATAAATAAAATTATTGTGTTGCTCCATGTTGTATTAATAAATCTATTATTTGTTGATTACCTTTCTCATTTGCATACATAAGTGCTGTTTTATTCTCAAAATTTTGTATATTAGGATCAGCACCATTTTCCAATAACATTATTATTATTTGTAATTGGTTGTGATTTCCTTGTTGATAATACTCAAGTTCTCGGATAAGAGCTGTATTACCTTCTTCGCTATCCTGCACATTCACATCAGCTCCTCTATCTATTAAGAGTTGATATAAATCCGGGAAATTTGAACTAACGTTAAACAATACGCTTTGATTAAAACCATCTAATGTTTTTACATTTGCACCATTATCTAATAACATTCTTGCTGTTTCTGTATGATTATTACTAGTTGCATACGTAAGTGCTGTATCACCAGACTCATCTTTTATTTCAAGTTTAGCGCCCGCATCCAATAACATCCTTACTATTTCTGTATAACCTCTACGACTTGCAGTCATAAGTGCTGTGGTGTCATAATTATCTTGCGCATTCACATCAGCACCTTTATCTATTAACATTCTTACTATATCTGTATGACCTTCTGCACTTGCATACATAAGTGGTGTAATACCATGTGTATCCTGGGCATTTACATCAGCACCTGCTTTTATCAACGATATTACTTCTTCTGTATTACCTTTCCGACTTGCAGTCATAAGTGCTGTGGTGTCATAATTATCTTGCGCATTCACATCAGCACCTTTATCTATTAATATTCTTACTATTTCTGTGTGACCTTCGTAACTTGCCTCCATAAGTGGTGTACGACCATAATTATTTCTTATATTTATATATTCAGGAAAATATTTTAATATAACTCTTACTTCATCTATTCTGTTATCTTTAACAAAATCAAAAAAATTATCTTCATCATCGAGTATATCATTCATCTCTTGTTGTGTCAATCCATTATTTGCAAGATCAATTCTTATTGCTCTTATTCTTTTCTTTACAAGTGCATTGTTTTGTCTACTTGTTTTAGAAAAAATAAGTAAATCTTTAATACTCATTCTATCTATTAATTCTATTTTATCATAATCCGGTAAATTATCATATTCCATTTTAAAACTCTTTCTCTTGCTCTTTCTCTTGCTCTTTCTACTCCTTTTACACTTTCTTTTACGTCCTTTCTTAGTTCTTACAGGTCGTTTGAGTTTCCCATTCTTACACGAACGGCCTTTTCTACGTTTCATTCGTTTAGTTGCCATATTTATTTATAGTCATTATAAATAAATTAAATAAATTAAAGAAAATCTTGAATAGCTCCTGCTTGTCTTAATACTTCAACTACTTCTGTATGATGATTCAAATACGCAGATGCAATTGCTGTAGAACCATAAATATTTTCTATATTAATATCAGCACCTCTTTGTATTAATAATATTGCTATCTCTCTATGACCTAATCCACTTGCATACGTAAGTGGTGTATCGCCGTCATTATCTCTTGCATCAATATCAGCACCTCTTTGTATTAATAAATTTGCTATTTCTGTGTGACCATATCTACTTGCTACTATAAGTGCTGTAACACCATATCTACTTCGTGTATTCACATCAAAACCGGCATCTAATATTAATCTTACTGTGTTTATATCACCTAATTTAATTGCTTGTCTAAGCGACTCAAATAAATCATAATCATAATCATCCATTATTTTCCTCTTTGTATTAATAAATTTGCTATTTCTGTATGACCATATTTACTTGCAACCATAAGTGCTGTTCTACCGTTATAATCTTTTGCATTCACATTAGCACCTCTATCTATTAATATTCTTGCTATTTCTGTTTGACCTTCAAAACTTGCATATATAAGTGCTGTAACACCATATTTATCTCGAGCATTAATATCAGCACCTGCTTCTATTAATAATCTTACTACTTCTGTTTTATTTGCCCCCATAAGTGCTGTAGAACCAAGTTTATTTTGTGCATTCACATCAGCACCGGCTTTTATTAACATTCTTACTATTTCTGTATGATCATATTTACTTGCATATATAAGTGCTGTATCACCTTCTTTATCAAGTGTTTCTACTTTAGCACCTGCATCTAACAACATTCTTGCTATTTTTGTATAACCATTAGCACTTGCACCCATAAGTGATGTCCAAAACGGTGGAGTTTCGTGTTTATTTGGATCGGCACCTGCTTCCAACAACATTTTCACTATTTCTGTATAACCTTTACCGGTTGGTTTAATAAGTGCTGTAAAATCACCATTTTTATTTTGTACATTCACATCAGCACCGTTTTGTATTAATAATTTTACTATTTCTGTATGACCTTCATCACTTGCAAACATGAGTGGTGTATTACCATTACCATTTTGAGTTTGTACATTAATATCAGCACCATTTTCTATTAACATTCTTGCTACTTCTGTATGACCATAAAAACTTGCAACCATAAGTGGTGTTTGATCAGACTTATTTTGTACATTCACATCAGCACCATTTTCTATTAACATTCTTGCTACTTCTGTATGACCATCAAAACTTGCAAACATGAGTGGTGTAGTACCAGACTTATTTTGTACATTCACATCAGCACCTCTTTGTATTAATAATTTTACTATTTCTGTATTTCCTCTTTTACTTTCCTGCATAAGTAATTCCGATAATTCTTTAGTTACTCTATCTCTTTCTTCCATATCTCTCATAGTCTGAATAGAACGAATATCAAACTTGCCTGGGTATGCCGGTGACGTCAAATAATATCCTTTTGGTGCTAATGGAGGAAGCCAGTTATTTGGTAGATTATAATTAAGTGTAAAAACCGGTTCTTTTGTATTTCGTTTTAATAATCTTCTTGTTGCTAACTCTTGTAAACTCATTACTTCTGATAATCTTTCTCCTCTTTTCGTTTTACAAATACCATTTTGATCTTTGCAAGGAACAACATATCCGCAATTTTTAATATCTTCTACCATTCCTGGAGGACAATCACCTTGTGGTCCCTGATAATCCATTTTATACTTTCTCTTACTCTTTTTACTTTTCTTACACCTTCTTTTACCACCTTTTTTAGTTCTTACAGATCGTTTGAGTTTTCCATTCTTACAAGAACGACGACTTTTTCTTCGTTTGGTTGCCATTTTTAATAAGTAATTATTAAAAATTAAATAAATTATTTTGCACCATATCTTCTTAACATTCTTACTATTTCTGTATGACCTTTTTCAAGTGCTACTATAAGTGCTGTTTGACTATATTTATTTTGTGCATTCACATCAGCACCTCTATCTATTAACATTCTTACTATTTCTGTATGACCTTGTCTACTTGTAAACATAAGTGCTGTATTACCATCTGTATCCCCTAAATTCACATCAATACCTCTATCTATTAATAATATTACTGTGTCTGTGCGACCAAAAAAACTTGCTTCTATAAGTGCTGTTTCGCCGGCACTATTTCTTGCATTCACATCAGCACCTCTATCTATTAATATTCTTGCTATATCTGTATGACCTTTTTGACTTGCAACCATAAGTGCTGAATAATCATCTTCATCCTTTATATTCACATCAGCACCTATATCTAATAATAATCTGACTATCTCTATATTTCCTCTACGACTTGCATTCGTAAGTGCTGTATTACCATCTGTATCATGGGCATTTATATCATCATTACTCAATCTTCTTCTTACAATATAAATTGCAATATTTCTTAATCTATGATTTGTATGATATAAATTTGCCAACTCATCCAAACTACTATTTTCAAATACACGTAATAACATTTCATTAGGCATATATTCTAACTTTGTTGATGGATTGTTTTGCATTTTATACTTTCTCTTTCTACTCTTCCTCCTACTCTTTTTACATCTTCTCTTACCACCTTTCTTAGTTCTTACAGGTCGTTTGAGTTTTCCGTGTTTACACGAACGACGACGTTTTCTCCGTTTAGTTGTCATTTTTATTTATAGTCATTATAAATAAATTAAATAAATTAAATTATTGTGTTGCTCCTGCTTTTCTTAATAAACTTACTATTTTTTTTTTATTGTATTTCATTGCATACTTAAGTGCTGTTTGACCTTTGTTATCTCTTGCATTCACATCAGCACCATTTTCTATTAACATTCTTACTATTTCTGTCTGACCAAAACTCGCATTCATAAGTGCTGAATAACCAGACTTATTTTGTGCATTTACATCAGCACCTCCTTCTATTAACATTCTTGCTATATCTGTATGACCTTGACTACTATGACCTTGACTACTAGCAAACATAAGTGCTGTATTACCATTATTATCTTGTACATTCACATCAGCACCTCTTTCTATTAACATTCTTACTATATCTGTATTACCTTCTTGACTTACTATACTAAGTGCTGTTCTACCGTTATAATCTTTTGCATTCACATCAGTATCTCTTTCTATTAAAAATTTTACTATATCTATATTTCCTATTTTACTTGCCTCAATGAGTACACCATTACCTTCATCATTTCCCACGTTAATATCCGCACCGGCATTTATTAACATTTTTGCTACTTCCGTATGATTAGAAGCGATTGCATACCACAGTGCAGTAACATCATCCTCATCCTTTATATTCACATCAGCACCTCTATCTATTAATAATCTTACTATCTCTATATTTCCTCTGTGACTTGCATTCGTAAGTGCTGTATTACCATCTGTATCCTGGGCATTTATATCGGCACCTGTATCTAATAATAATCTGACTATATTTATTCTATTATCATAACTCTCAAGAATCATTTCGTATGATCTATCATCATTACTCAATCTTCTTCTTACAATATCAATTGCAATATCTCTTAATTGATAATTTGTAGCATATAAATTTGCCAACTCATACAAACTACTATTTTCAAATACACGTAATAACATTTCAGTTGGCATATCTTCTAACTTTGTAGATGGATTATTTTGCATTTTATAACTCTTTCTCTTTCTACTCTTTCTCTTTCTCTTCCTACACCTTCTTTTACCACCTTTCTTAGTTCTTACAGGTCTTTTGAGTTTGCCGTGTTTACAAGACTTTCTACGTTTTCTCCGTTTAGTTGTCATATTTATTTATAAGAATTATAAAATTGATAAATATAAAATAAATGATATTTTATTAAATGTATTGGCAATTTATAGAGAATTTTATTATACTATCAACTTTTATGTATACTTTTTATACAATTCATTCTTATATTTTTAAAAAGTAATATAAATGGGTTGTATGTCAAGTAAACAGGAAGAAAATAGTGAAGAATACGAATTATTCTCTGAAACTTATATTTACTTACAAAATGCTTATATAAGAAACTATAACTGGGAATTATATGATTTCCAGCAACATGTTATGAGATCAAAGGATTTGATTGATCGTTTGAGAAATAAACTATTATAAAATTGATTTTTAAAAATATAATTTTTAAAAAATAATCATGCCTTCACACATTATAAATTACGAAACCGATTCAAAGTTTCGTACTTTGATATCAACTATTTTATCTAAATATGGACAACTAAATAGTAAAACTATTGAAACTATATTAAAATCTGACTATGATGGAAAAACAGGACTAAAATTATATGGTCAGGGTTTTACTCATAAGTCTATTCACGAGGACGAAAATTATGAGTATTACGAATGGATTGGTGATTCTACTGCAAATAATTGTATTTGCTGGTATCTTACCAAAAGATTTCCTCAACTTAAACAACCAAAAGCTGTTAAAATACTCGCAAGACTAAAAGCAAATCTTGGTAGCAAACATACATTTGAAAAATTATCTGAAAAAATTGGATTTTGGGATTTCATATCTTCTGGTATGGATGAAATGAAAAAAGGAGGTGAAGTTATTGTATATGAAGTAAGACAAAGAAAAAAAAAGGATTTGTTGGAAGACACACTTGAATCATTTATAGGAGTTACAAATACAATACTAGATCATATTTATGGAGATGGTGTTGGATTTAAGATTTGTTATAATATTATAAAAAATTTATATGATGAAATTGATATATCACTTTTATATACCGATTTATGGGATCCTATTACACGATTGAAGGAAATATTTGATATGTATTGTGATAGAGGTTTAGGTGGTAAGTTTAGTAAAAAGAATATTGAAGCAACCGAAACAGAAAATCAAAATGACGAATATAGTACGTGGAACGTAACAATAACATATACAGATGCAGGTAAAAAATATGTTTTGGGTAGTGGAAGTCACGCAAAGAAAAAAGAAGCAGAACAAATGGCAGCAAAATCATCAATTAAAATACTTAACGATATTGGATATATAAAAGAAGAAGACCCGATTTATAAACAAATCAATAAATAAGTAATTAATTTTTAATAATAAAAATTATTAAAAATGAGTGATGTATATGGATTATATGTTGGTGGAGGAACCATTGATGATAAGCTATATGTAGCAAAATTAGATGATAAGAATAACACATTCTCTCCTTCAACTTTAACCGGAACACCTACAAGTGGTTTAGGAATTAGGTCAATGGCTGTATACAATGGTGAATTATATATTGGTGGTTTTACAGTTACTCCCTATTTAGCAAAATTAGATAATAATACAAATACATTTGGAACAAATTTAATCGATAAAAACGTACCCTTTAATTATGTTTATGCAATGACTGTATACAATAAAAAATTATATTTGGGAGGTGATGGAGTAGTAGCAGTTTACGATGGTAATAATTTCTCTCATGATTTTACATACCCGGATATTAATGGTAATTCTGTTAACAGCATTCAAGTAATGACATTATATAATGATAGTTTATATATTGGTGGGACTTATACTAGCAAAGATGATGATGGTACATATAACCTATATGTAGCAAAATTAGATAATGACAATAAAAAATTCACTTCTATAACTTTTACCGGAACACCTACAAGTGGTAATTATAGTTTTACAGGAATTTTGTCAATGGCTGTATACAAAAAAACATTATATATTGGTGGTACTATTCAGGATAAGAAGGATAAGAATCTAACCATTACTCCCTATTTAGCAAAATTAGATAATACATTTGGAAAAAATTTAATAACCGATAAAAACGTACCCTTTACATATATATATGCAATGATTCAATACAAAGACACATTATATTTGGGAGGTGGTACAGGAGTAGTACCTTACGATGGTAAAAATTTCTCTCCTGTAGAAGACGTATCGTCTATTAACAGTATGACCATATACAATGGTGAGTTATATGCAAGCGGAGATGGTCCTCTACCATTGCCATCCATCCGTGTAATCAAATTGGATACAAATAATAAATGGATATCAAATGATAATGGTTTACCGGTTGAAGAAGATAATTTTTCTATTTCGTCCATGATAGATTACCATCCTGATGTTTTACATGCCGATACATCCGGTTTAAGAATCTATAAAAAAAGTAAGAATTTAGCATTGATTCTTGGATTATCAATAGGATTAGGAATCCCGGTTTTAGGTGTGATTATATTTTTAATGTATAAATACATACCAAGAACAAATCAACAAGTAAGTAATTCAGGAGATTCATAAATTAAG
>Ga0209348_1001420_pt1 | contig 11644 bp, 14 predicted proteins | sample ETNvirenome_2_30_FD_184065 | JGI IMG/M metagenome (GOLD analysis project Ga0209348, IMG submission 184065) | Marine viral communities from the Pacific Ocean - ETNP_2_30 (SPAdes) (version 2) | ecosystem: Environmental > Aquatic > Marine > Oceanic | place: Pacific Ocean | collected 2013-06-22 | reverse complement strand
TCATGCAGTATTTTTTTGTAATTAATCCACAGATTCATCGTACATCTTATCTTCTTTTGCATTCATATCAAAGTCAGCATCTACTTTGTCATACAACTCAAAGAATGATTGCTTTGTCTCATCATCGAAACGATTGATACATACCTTCATCGCCTTTGCCTTGTCATTGAATATGCTGTATGCACGAACAATATGGACAAGTCTACGAGTGCTGATGATGTCCTCGATACCACCATCATAGAATGTCTTACGAATGATGTCTGCCCAGTCTACAAGGCGATTTAAGAACTCTGTATCAGTTACACCTAGAGTAGATGCTATACGTCCTAGAATCTTCTTCTCAATGGAAGGAGCAGGGTAATCCTGTTCGTATGTTACTGGGAATCTTTCGAGGAATGCTTCATTGAGCACGTTAGTTCCAATAAATCTTCCGTCGTCTGAACCTTTACCCTTAGTATTTGCGGTTGCGAATACGTTGAATCCTGCTCTGGGTCTAACGAATCTGCCAATCTTTTTAAGGAAAACACCATTTCCCTCAAGGACGCTTTGAAGGCAGAGGATTTTGTTAGAGGCAAGGTCGATTTCGTCAAGGAGCAAGATTGCACCTCGCTCAAGTGCTTCGATGACTGGGCCATTGTGCCATACGGTCTCACCATTAACAAGACGGAAACCGCCAATAAGATCATCTTCATCTGTTTCGATAGTAATGTTTACACGAATTAGTTCTCTACCAAGTTGAGCACATACTTGTTCAACACCAAAAGTCTTACCATTACCTGATAGACCAGTAATAAATGTTGGATAAAACAACTTAGAAGAAACAATTTTTTTAAGGTCATTGAAAGAACCAAACTTCACAAAGGTATCATCAATTTGTGGAACTAGGTTCTGTTGTGGTTTTGGTTCTACTGCGGGAGCACTATAAGACTTTTCAATTTGTCTAACTCTCTTTGATGTTACTTTGAGATTCCACTTACCTGGTTTAACTCTGAACTTTTTGATTTTCCTAGTTACTGTATTGTAACTAATATCATTCATAGCACAGAATGCTTTAACATCAGGAGTTGTAAATTCGTTTCCGAATGTACTCTTAAGTCCGTCGATGACTTGTTGTTCAGTCATTTTGATTTCAAAAGGTTTAAAAGGCATGATTAGTTTTTTTATTTATGCACTCATTATAGCAATAAAAAAGGAGGTCGTAACCCCCTAGTGGACAGTTTGTTAACTGGTTGGTTATGCTACAAATTCCATGAATTTACTTAGAACTTTTTTGTTGAACTTTTTAGCACTCAAACTTTTTACAAATGCACGTTTGATTTGTGCTTTTGTTGCATCCTCCTCAACATCAAACTCAGAATCATTTGCTAAAGATTTTGCTGACATTCCAAAATAAACATCATACCCAACATCTAATAATGCAACAGATTTATCTTTTTTGAAAATACGTGAGTACTTCTCTGCTTCATCACCGTAACCTACGTTCTGTCTTATAAAGTAATTTGCATCACGACTTCCAACCAATCTAATGCCAATGAAGTTGACATCAGGAAACTTATCACGAAGATTATTTAAAAATACAGTTGACAATCCTGTCCAACCATCTTTGAAATGATAAGTCTTACCAGATTTTCTGTCTCTAAGAAAAGCATTACTATGTAAGTTAGAAGTTCCTACGTATGGGTCATCTTCCCAACTTCTATTAACTTCTCTATGGTATCCGACTTGACATCCTTCCCCATCAGTAAGAACTATACATTGTACTTTGTCTACTTTAGTTTCTTTTTTGAACTGTGGTAGTATCTCATGTAGTGCAATGAATGTCTCATTCAAAGGTGTTCCTGATAGTCTTAGACATTGTGGAATATCATAGTCTCCATAATGACGTGCAGCAGTTGCAATTCTGTAGATATACTTCATCTGCATATCTAAAGTATTGTTATTAGTTTTACTTGTAAAGAAGTTCATCAAACTGAAATGATCTTGAAGTGAAATTACTCCTGCCTTTTTTTCATAGCATTTTAGTCTGGAACCATTTTCGTCAAATTGAGTAGGAGGATAATCATTTGTGAATGCATATACTTCAAATGGTATCTGTACTTTTTTACAAAACCACATTAAATTGTATAACTGTTTAATAGTGTCAAGTAATACATTACTCATAGAACCAGACCAATCAAGAATGAATACTAGTCCATGATTTTTTCCATCAGGAAGAGTTGTAATCTTTTTGAATATATCTTCGCTATACTTATAAGTATGTAACTTAGATGTATCTAATACACCTGTCTTAGAGATTGATGCACGAGCATATGCATCAGCAGATTTTTTACATTCAAACTCTTTGACAAGATAGTTAACTTCTTTCTTTGCAGATAATTTAAACTTCTCATAATCTGCGTCTAGATCAGTAAAGTCACATCTCCTTCTATTGTAGTATCCGTATAGTTTATGATATGCTTCTGCTTCTTCTTCATCATATGTCCACCACTCATCACATTTTTCATATATTTCTTTGTTGTCAATAATTATTTTTTTCAAATCAACTTTAGGAATCTCTACATATACACTTTCAGTGCTTCCTTCATTAGTTAAATCTTGAATATTTTGTTCTAGTGAATCCACAGTTTTGATGTCAATATTATCACCAGCGTTGTGCACCCCACCAGTTGTTGGTGCATTTTTCATATCAGATTCTTGAGATTGTCCTTTTGATTCTGTGTCTTCTGATGAATCTGTATCTGTAGAATCTCCTTCAGACTTAGTTTGATATTCTTCATCATCTGTTTCAGAACCTCCTTGTGCATCGGTTCTTTCTCCAGATGGAATTTTTATATCAAGTGACAACTCACCTTTTTCTAATTCTTCTTTCTGTTTCATCAAGTCTAGATCAATACCTTGAACTAACTTTGATACTTCTAATACGTCATCAAAAGTTTCACATGTATTGACTTTATCTACAATTACCTGTTCCTGATCTGTAAAATTGATGTCAACAAAAAGACCAATCTTATAATGTAAGTTGATTCTATCAGCAAAACTAAACTCATCAACATCTTCATCAACTACAGAAAAGAAATCATCATCATTCAACTCTTCATATCCATGATAGAAAGTCTTAGGAAGTCCTGCATACTTTCTCTTCATAAGTTTTTCAATACGAACATCCTCTACAATATTAACAATAGATGGATGAACTTTATGATCCTTTAACCAATCAATATCAGGAGTGAATAATGCATGTCCAACTTCATGTGCAACTAACATATCGTACACACTATTAGATGCTCTATCCCATAATGGAAGTGTAAGCACACGAGTGTGTACGTTGAATTGTGCTGTAGAAACTTGTTTGTTTTCAACTACTAGATCTTCTGTTGCAAGAAGTTTAGCGAGTTGTCCTTTGACTTCGTGTCTGACTTGTTCTAACATGGTGATGATTTAATTATATACCTATTATAACGACGAAACCGCCCAGAAGGACGGTCTAGTAGACGGTTTATTAACTGTCCACGTCGTTTCTTTGCTTGACGTAGTGCTTGTGGTTTGAGGTGACGTTTCTTTTCCTTTTTGGAATGATGCTGCCAGTTAGGTAGTTTCATCAGATTATTTTGCTGAATCCCTTTATTTTATCAAATTTTATAATTTTGTCAAAACTATCTATGAGATCATCAGTCTTATGTGAGATAATAAAAACATTTGCATCACTTACGACATACTTTATAATTTTAGTAAAGTAATCAGTTCCAAACCCATCAAGTGAACTATCAAATATTTCATCAAGTATCAAAAGATTAGTGTTTGCAGAGTTTTTCATTCTTGCAATCTCTCTCCAAGTGAACAATAAAGATAAATCAATCCTCATCTTTTCCCCTTCAGAAAAAGATTCGTAACTAAACTTATCATGAATTGGAGATTTGACACTCTCTTTAAATTCATCATCTAAAGAAAAATTAATATAAAAGTCCATCAACTGCAGATACTTATTGATCTGCTGATTCATTAATGGTAAATATCTTTTTATAATTTTAGACTTTACTCCACCATCTTTCATAAGAGCATGAGCAAATTCGTTGTAGACGTTTTTCTCACTTTCTTGTGCTTGATTCTTTTGGAGTCCTTCGAGTTCTCCCAGTAATTTATCTAACGCATGTCTTTCAGTAGTTCTATTTTTAAGTTGTTCGGTAATAGTTTGAATTTCTTGTTCGATGTCTCTGGTCTGGTTTTGAAGTCCAGAAATCCTTGTGCTTGTTTTAGAAATTTCATGCGTTAATTGAGATGCCTCAGATGTGATTTTCTTGAATTGAGATTCTTTTTCTTCTTCAAGTTTGATGGCAGACTCCAGTTCTTCGTAACCCTTTTTGAGTTCTTTTGCCTTCGATTCTGCCTCGTTAATTCTATTTAAACGAAACGATTCTTCTATATTTTGGGTACATGTAGGGCATGTTACATTTTCACTAAAGAACTTATGTTCCTTGGTAATGTTGGATACTTTATTGGATAATTTGCCTTTTAAGTTACCCAATTTTCTTAATTTTGTGTTACAATCTGATAACATTTGCATGTCTTTATTGATTGCATCCAACTCCTCAGACATTTCCTTTAAGTCATCTTCATGTCTGTCAATCTGTTCATTTATACTTTTTATCTTTTCTTTTTTATCTTTAACATCTTTCTTACTTGTATTCTCTATCTCTTGAATAAATCCATTCTGCATATCAATTTTTTCTTCTAGAAGATTTTTTCTAATTGATATTTCTCTAAGTCTTTCATTTACACCTCTAACTCTTTCCTTAAGAATCAATCCCATTGCAGAAAATATTTTGATATCTAATAGATCTTCAATCACCTCTCTACGATTTGGTGCAGTCAATTGCATAAAAGGAACAAAAGATGCACTTCCTAGTATGACTATCTGAGTAAATGATTTATAATTTAACTTTAATATTTGCTCTTCTAACCATCTCTGCTGATCATTAACAGCAGCATTTTGATTCATAATTTTTCCATTCTTATAGATTTCAAATCTTACTGGTTTCATTCCCCTCAAAACTTTCCAGTCTGTATTACCAATATTGAATTCTAATTCAACATGACAATCCTTCTCATTAACTGTGTTAATAAGTTGAGATTTATTTACTTTTCTAAATGGTTTATTGAATAATGAAAAAGTTAGAGCATCAAGTATAGTGCTTTTACCTGCTCCATTATTTCCTATAATTAAATTCGTCTTTGCTTCGATAAGGTTTATTTCTGTAAACTTATTACCAGTAGAAAGAAAATTTTTCCATTTAATCTTTTTGAATATTATCATTCTCTCGTGGGGGAATTACAAAGTCATCTTCAGTGATAATTACATAATTATAATTATACACCATACAGGTCTGAATGGCAAGCTCATTTGGGATTTCCACAACAACCATAGGTGGATAATCTTCTGCCTCTAATAAACCACCGTACCTCAAAGCATCATCTTCTTCTTCAAATAAGTATAGTGACCTTTCACCATCATCATCTGATACTGCATATGCACCTTCTTGTTCTTTACCTTTAATTGTTAGTATGTACATTATTGAAACTCACATGCTTCTCGGTAAACGTCCTGCATGATATCCATCACGATAGTTTTATCCAAATCAAAATCAGAGTCTTCAATATATTTATTTAATAAAGTTAATGTATTTTCACATTCTTCCTGCGAAAATTCGACATCATCATCATCTATTTCAAAGTTTTCAACAACTTTAAGATCAATACAACCTGACTTATTAATTTTATCAATATACCTATCAAACTGAAGTTGACTAGATTTATTACGAACAATAACTTTAACAATTTTATCTTTTAAATTTTCTGCATCAAATGACTTTACATCTGTATCATCATAATATATTTTTTCAAACATAGTATGAGGATTCTGAATAAATTCCAATTTAAATGTTTCAGTATCAAAGATATGAAATCCTCTTGGATCATCTACATCATTCCAATACATCTGATATGGATTTCCAAGATAAAATATTTTTCCATCATTTGATCTAGTATGATAGTGACCAGAGAAAACTACATCAAAATGTTGAAAGTATGATGGATTCAATCCCATAAAGGCATTTGTTTGAACAATTCCAGGAAAAAGTGAAAAACCATTTAACTCTAAGTGTCCAAATGCTACTTTTGATTTAGAATTTTTAATTGTATTCATTGACTCTTTATAATTATCTTGGCATATCCAAGGCATTAAAAGAGTTTTAAATCCATCAATATTAACTTCAGTTGCAGATGAATAATGGTTTATATTACTATAAGAAGTAAGTAAAGAATCAATCGCATTTATTTCATTTGTGTTTTTAAAATACACATCATGATTACCTACGATAGTATAAACCTTAGTATTATATTGTTCTAATCTATCGTAAACAACTTCTTTTGCCCAGTCGAGTGCCCAAAAATCAACGTTTTTACGATTATCAAAAGAGTCTCCAAGATGAATTACATTTTTAATGTTTCTTTCTTTAATAGTGGGAAAGAATATATCATCATAAAACTTTTTAAAATACTCATGAAAAACAATGTTTGCTTTTCTCGCACCGAAATGAGTATCGGTAATTAAAGCAATCTTCATGAATATTGTTTGGTTTGTATATTTTCTTTGATTGAATTATAATCTGAGGAACTATAAACATCTCCATCACCAGACATTACTTCTTCAAAACCAGATCTTTCTATAATCTTAGATCTAATATCCATCTGTCTTTTTTCTTTTTGTATTCTACGAAGGAAAGCATAATGAATTATTTGAGTAAAATAAGCAAAAGGATTAGAAGATTTTTCTGGATTAAAGTTTTTAATATACTGAACACAATTCTCAATGCCATCTGATATCATGTCTTCACGAAACATATAGTTAACGAAATTTGGTTTATATGACAAATGTGTTGCGATTTTCAAAAAACATTCTCCAAGATAATTTGTAATACGAGGTCTAGGTTTACCTTCCTCTTCTGCTCTTGCACACTGAGCACGATAGATAATTAATGCTTCTAGGAATTCTTTATTATTAACATAGTGTTCTGACTTACGTTTTCCTTTGGCCATTTCATTACCTTCCTCTTTTAGATACTACTATTATACCATTTTTTAGGGTACTTGACAAGGTGCTATATTTGGTGTATAATAACTCTGTAAGGGTTCAAAGGTTAATTAGACTTATATAGCTTCTCTAAAAATACTCTAGCATCAGATACAGAAGATAAGAAACCCATATTTTCATTAATATCAGTTCTATTTGTAATTTGATCTTTTTCTTTTAGATACCTATTATACACTTTAATTAAGTGTTTGTCATGCACTTCAGTCATTGTAATGACTTTATCCATATTCATAACTACTGTAGGATCGTCCGACATTTTTAACCAAGGATTTATTCTCACAGCACTCACACCAATTTGACGTATTACTATATTTTCAAAAGTTACAGGACAATCTAAAATCAATATTGTTTTATCTTCTTCTTCGCATGGGCAAACTTTGGAGAATATTTCTTCCCCTGATACCAATTTTATTACTGCGTGAAATTCTTCTTTATCCATTGCCCTTTAAATTAATTTGTATAATTTCATAATTGAATTTCTCTTCATTATATATCTTAACTCTTTCAATCAAATGATTAAGAGTGTAATTTTTTCGGGATTTGTAAGAGATATCGTCTGCAATATCATATAATACTGCTTTCTTTTTGTTATCTCCTGTTCTGAGTACTCTCCCTATTGATTGAAGGTTTCGTATTCGAGATTTTGATGGGGAAGCAAAGATGACGTTATGAAGGTTTTTAATGTTAATTCCAGTTGAGAAGGTCCCGTAAGAGGCAACAATGATTGCATTTCTCTCCTGCTCTGTAATTTCCCTGATACGTTCTCTTTCTTGTGCTTCGACTCCTCCGTGAACATAGAATACTTTTCTATTACCTTGGACAGAACTATTTATAGAATCGAATAATATTTGACCATGTGTTGCAACCCGACTAAACAATATTAAACTATTCCCTTTTAAATCTAAAACAAGATTACGAATAAATCTATTTCTTTTTGAATGTCCTATGATATATTGAAGTTCATCTTCATACGTGTCAAACTTTTGATCCGTATGTTTGAGTATTAATACTCTAATTTGTAACTTAGAAAGATGACCTTTATCAATTAATTCTTTTGTTTGAGTTACTTTGTATGAAGGTCCAAACAATCCCTCTAGCACCCACTTATGAGTCTGTGATCCATCTAAAGTACCAGTAAACCCATATCTATACTTGGCACTATCCATCTTTGTCATGATGCTTACAAGAGACTTAGACTTAAATAAATGTGCCTCATCACCAATTGCAACATCAAAATCTTTAAAGAATGGTCTTTTTAACTTATATACAGATTGCCATGTAGTAATTGTAACAGGGTTCTCATTTGTTTTTTCCTTTCCTGAATAAATTCGATGACAATATTGATCCGCATTCCAACCATAATCTTCAAAATCTTTATACATCTGTTCCACAAGTGATGTAGTCGGAACAACTAATAATACTTTTTTCTTAGTTTCTACAAAATATCTTACCACAGCATAGATCATAAGTGACTTACCAGAAGCTGTTGGTGAGATTAAAAGTTTACGATTATACTTTAATGCATCATATACAGCATCAATCTGATAATCTCTTGGTTTATATTTTGATATACGAGTCATATACTCCTTGACTCCTTCTCGACTTATAATTTCATTCTCTTCAAATGGTGTGCCATAGTGTTTATTATTTTCAAACTCTAAACTATACTCTGACTTTCTTGCCCAATTGACAATCTTATCTACAAGACCTCCATATACTTCTCCAGTTGCAGGAGAGAACAATCTTATCTTACCATCCCAGTATTTACTGCGATACTGTGGCATAAACTTAGCACCTGGGACATCAAATGTAAAAAGATCTGATAGTTCCTGACAGATTGCTGGTTCTGCCTTTACAGTCACATATACTTCATTTTTCTTTTTGATAGTAATATCAGTCATCACCAATCAGGATAATGATTTATGTTTCCAAGATATTGATAAATCAAATCTAACCCAAATACAAATGTCTCTCCATTTTCATCTTGAAGATAGAAAGGTATATCAGGATACATTCTTTTTGCAGTATAATATTGACTGACAACTGCATAGTCATCATCAATCCATCTTTCTTTTTCTAATTCTTGTTCAGTCATATCCTCTAATGAATTTCTGCCACTCAACCGCATTTTTAATTTGATATGTGCGATTGTTTATTGTTTTCAAAATACTATCTAAGTAATTAATCATCACTTGAAAGTATTCTATTTTAGAAGAAATTTTAATTAAATCTGGATCAGCATCCATGTACTTATCGACATCTTGCCTTAAGACTTTATAATCAAATGGTTTGTCGATATAAATTTCTGGATCTGCTTTACCTGTATAATACTGCCACTTTTCCTTTTTAGATATTTTAAATTTAGTCTCCTCCATTTTTTTAAGGAGAATTAATTTATTTAAAATGTGATGATACTTGGCATGTAATGAGGGAATTTTTGTTGACTCAGAATGTAAGTTATCTTCGTCTAGTTTTGAATCTTCGTTCCATAATGTTTGAATTTCATCAATGTTCATAAATTAAGTAGTAACTTCTATATCATATATAGAATACTTAAAAGTCGCCTCGGCCGTAACATATTTTATATCTTCTTGTGTTGCATCAAAGTTAATTGCAGACAATCCAACAGGAAATGTATCTCTAAAATTGACCTTTGCAATGACATTAAAGTTGCTATTATAAATTAAAAGACTCGCATCTGAATATTCATTGTATGGTGATCTACCACTAGGATCTTGTATATACTTATCTTCATTTTTCAACTCTGCAAATTCCGAAAGTGAGTCTGGATATCCTAATCCTCTCAACCATTTATGTACTTCAAGATAATTTTCTAAATTTTCATCTACAAAAAATCTTAGAGTAAAATCTTCATAACTTAATTTGTCACCAGGAATAGGAATATCTCTCAAGTATGTTGGTTGTTGAGCAAAACCTAAGTTGATTCCAGGTATTGATGCAGAGTTTGAAAAGAAATCTGCCTTTGGAACTTTAGTCACAATAAACTTAAATCCAATAGGAGACAGATAGTTCCTATTCGATAATTGTGTTATCTTCCAATTGTCAGTTTGCTCTGGCATAATTATTTTTTATTGAATGGTGCTCTTTTCATTTTCTCATCTACAGATCTAGTATCTATTGGGTGAATAAATTTAATTGCTTTACCACTACCTGTTGGATCTTTGATGAAAGAAACTTGAGGATTTGAAGTGTATTTCACTCTCCTCCACCTCCATTACCTCCACCATTTCCACCACCGTTTCCGCCACCATTACCGTTCCCATAAGAACCATTACCATTCCCATTACCATTGCTACTAGACTTGCCTTTTGAATCATCACTGTCATTCTCCTTACGTAAATATCCACCATATCCTACACGATATCCACGAGGAATTGGTTTGCATTTTTTGTCATTATTGCAATAGTATTCACCATCTGGGCATTTCTTGCCTTCATCAATAAAGTTGTTAAATGATTTCATTAGTATAACTTTTTAAGTATTTAGACAAAAAAAAGGAGGATTACTCCCCCTTTCTAGGATTATTTACAAACCAAGAATGACCTTCCATGATGACATCTATACATACCCATTTTGCATAATGTATTCCACGATAACATAGAAGAGCAAAGACCTCCTCTATATCATGTTTATCTTCGTCCCATTCTGGTGCTTGTCCTTTACCTAATAAATGTAACATTTGTCTTTACCTCCTGTAACATTATTTATTGTTAGGAGATCTTAACATAAAAAAGAGACCCCGTAGGGTCTCTGTTGATACAAAAGGAATTATATCCTTTCTTCTTACATAAGGTTAAGAACCTTAACACGTCTGTAGTAGCGGTTAGCATTCGCCTTAATTCTACCAAGACCAGGATTAAGACCTTCAGCAAATGGGTTTGCGACCATACCGTAGCGGGTCTTAAATCCAATTTTTGGTTGGAAGGTGTTCTCTCCAACTGCACGAACCATCTGTAGTGGAACATATGGGCAGTAGAACAGTCCAGCGTCATAAGGTGAAGAACCTTTGTATCCAACAACGTAGTACTGAGTATCAGATACGTTTGCTGAATATGGGTCGATGTAAACTCTGTACTTACCTTGTAGAACACCAGCAAATGTATTACCTGTGTCGTCTACGTTTAGGTTAGCGTTAAGAGCAGGAGTGTAGTCAAGTACACCAGCCATTGTCAATGCAGAAGCAACGTCAGCAGAGCAAAGGATCATGTTACCCTTTCCACGACGAGTTCTTTGTGCGATTGCGTTAGCATCTCTCTCGATCTGGAATAGTAGTCCCTTGAACTTCTCAACTGACCATCTTCCATTACTGTCAACGTCTAAGTCGAAGGCACCGTCTGTTGCTGTGTTAGCAATAGCACCCTGTTCAGCAACCTTGTAGATTGTTCTGATAACTTCTCTGTTGATCTCAGCAAGTATCTCTGTTGAAAGGATATTTGCTAATTCAGCCTCAGCGTTCAATCCGTGGATTGCCTTAAG